>Ga0256404_1002294_pt1 | contig 42709 bp, 37 predicted proteins | sample RumenRJG_01DNA_FD_185990 | JGI IMG/M metagenome (GOLD analysis project Ga0256404, IMG submission 185990) | Bovine rumen microbial communities from Lethbridge, Alberta, Canada - RJG_01 | ecosystem: Host-associated > Mammals > Digestive system > Stomach > Rumen | place: Canada: Alberta | collected... | reverse complement strand
TGCCTTCGTGTACCATTTCAGTGCCTCCACGTAATCTTTTCTGATTCCGGACCCATCATAATTATAATTGCCCATCCTGCGCATAGCATCGATATTACCGGAAGACGCTAGATCATGCATTTTTTCATAGAAGTTTTTTGCCTCTACGCCCTCGCACACATTGTAGCAATCACCAATAAAAGCTGATTGACAATTTACTAAAGTAGATTTTAAAATTGAAATAACTTCTTCTCTCCCAGTCAATTGTCCCGCTTTAAGGTAGGGAATTATCCAAGAAATATATTGAAATAGGCTTGCGCGAGCGTATTTTTCAAACCATTCTTTAGTTTTTTCAGAATTTTTCTCGATACCAATGCCGTCACGATACATTGTTGCAAGACGATACATGAATCCAACATTACCATTATCTGATGCTTTTAATGCATATTTGAACGCTTTTTCATCGGATTTGGGGAGGATTTTTCCTTGAAGATACAAGTCTGCAAGAAGAGTAATTGATGGCATAAAACCAGCTTCAGCTGCTTTGATGAGGCATTCTTCCATCTTAACTACATCTCTTATTGCACCATTGCCATCCCTATACATCAACGCCAATTGATGAAGTGCGTTTGGATATCCTGCATTTGCTGACTTTACATAATAATTAAATGCTTGCTGTTTATCGTTACTATTCCAAGCGGTTTTAAAAACAAGGTCTGCATAACGATATTCATTCACAGGATCTCCTGCATCGGCTAACGTATGAAAAATCTTAATTAGACTTGCAAGATCCTTGTTGTTTCCAGAATTCATCAGGGTCAGCTTTGCTCTTGCATCATTATCCCCTCTATCTGCGGCCATCCTATAAAACGAAAGTGCATTTTCAGAATTACCTTTCTCCATTAATTGGTCAGCATATTCTACTTGCGCTTTTACATGCCCTTGTAACGCTGCAGCTTCAATCCATTTTAAGTACAATTCAGGATTTTGTCCAAAATTGCGTCCATCTCTGTACATAAGCGCCAATTTATATTGAGCTTCTGCCACTCCGTTTAAGGCAAGGTCACATATTATCTCAGGAGATTCATTAATACTGTTGCAATAATCTGCGAGTACTGTTTTAGCCGGACCATCTTTTTTAACAATTCCCTGTTCTATCCATATTACACGCGAACACATTTCCTCCAAAAGTGGAATGGTGTGAGAAACAACAATAATGGTCCTGCCCTTTAGTGCTAGATTCTTAAAATGCATCTGAGCTTTGGTGCTAAAAGCAGTATCGCCAACACTTAAAACTTCATCGACTAACATTATCTCGGAATCAACATTTACCATTATTGCAAAAGCTAAACGCCCCACCATGCCAGAAGAATAAGTTCTAACTGGGTTATCTATATAAGGTCTGATACCCGAATAATCAATTATGCTCTCTATTTTTTCATCGACCTCTTTCTTGGAAAATCCATACAACTCCCCTTTAAGGTAGATATTGTCTCTTCCAGAGAGATCTTGATGGAACCCCATTCCTAATTCCAATATTGACGCAATCTTTCCAGAACGTTCTATTGTTCCAGAATCTGGCTCCATTATCTTTGCCAATAAGGAAAGTAGGGTACTTTTGCCTGAACCATTTCTTCCCACTATCCCTACAACTTCTCCTTTACGAATATCAAAAGAAATATCTTGTAAAACGGTTTTTTTAATTGTTTTGGTTGGAACGTTACTGAATATACTTCTTTTCTTATCTGTATCTTCTACTTCAATTTTGAAGCTTTTGGATACGCTTTTTACTTCTATTGAGTTACGAGAATCCATATTACAACCTTTCTGCAAAACCAGATTTCAGTTTATTGAATACTACTACGCCCACAAACAATAATAGGAATGAGATTATCGTGCATATCTCCAATAATAATAACGAGGGGGCTTCACCAAAATACACCATTTGATGAAAACTCTCCACGAAGTATGTGAATGGATTTAACCAAATTATCGCTCCAAACAACCCATTAATTGAATCAACCACAAAATACATTGGGGTAATGAAGAAAAAAATCATGTTTATCGAATTTAAAAAATATTGAACGTCTCTAACATATACCGTAAGGGAGGAGGTCAATAACGCAGATCCGATAGAGAATATTACCATTAACAACAGAAGTAATGGAAAATAAACTATAGCCCAGGTAAGATTATACTCAGATAAAATAATTGCTACTACCACAATAAGATAGCCCATTAATAAAACAACGAAATTGCTTAATACCTGTGATATTACGATAATTTCTCTCGGAAAATACATTTTTTTAACTATTCCTGAATTATTAACAATACAACCTGCTCCGCCAATAAAGTTGGAAATCAGAAAATTAAATGGAAATAATGCCGAACTAATAAATATCCAGAAATACGGGATATCCATTGAGCGTATTTGTGTAAAAACCACGTAATAGACGAATAGCATCATTAGAGGCATTATAAAATTCCACGAAAATCCCAAAAGGGAGTATTTATACCGCCCAACAAGGTTTTTAATTATTAGTGATTTTAAAATGGTTCGAGAAGCATACAATTCTTTGAAATATCCGTGTATGTCCCCATATATCCTCATAGATTCCCCCCAAATAGCAACTAATACTCAGTGCGTATTGAATTTCACATATGTCTTCTAAGTAAATATCCTAATGAATACAATTATATTTAATACAAAGTCCTTGGAACAATAAAAGGGTCAATATGAATCATTGTTGGATTTTAATTAACCTGTGTTCAAGTGTTTGTTTTCATTCAAAAGTGGTTTTCTGTAAATGTTCACCGAACACAGTATTAGTATTCTGAAAGTTCAAATAAGTATTTTAACATGCAAACAAAACCATGATAATTGAATTTTGCAATCGACTTGATAACAAACAAATCCCTCTATAGCACGTACTTCTTAATATTTCAAAGCTAATCTGTTTGGTAGCATACTATGAAAGGGATTATTCTTGCAGGGGGATCGGGGACACGGCTATATCCCCTAACCCTGGTATCTTCGAAGCAACTATTGCCAGTCTATGATAAACCAATGATTTTCTATCCCTTGTCTGTGTTGATGGAAGCGGACATTAGAGATATTTTAATTATCTCTACACCTCAAGATAATGAAAAATTCATACAATTATTAGGGGATGGATCCAAATATGGGATTAAACTAACTTACGAAATACAACCTTCCCCTGATGGACTCGCGCAAGCTTTCATCATAGGTGAAAAATTCATCAATAATGAACCTTGTGCAATGATTTTAGGAGACAATATATTCTGTGGGATGGGGCTGAATAAAATTTTAAACGCTGCAGTAAAAGATGCAGAAAACGGAGTCTCCACCATTTTTGCATATCATGTCAATGATCCTCAAAGATTTGGAATAGTGGAATTCGATAGTAACATGAATGTTCTTTCTATCGAAGAAAAACCAGCATTGCCGAAGTCTAATTATTGTGTTACGGGATTGTATTTCTACGATGGACACTCTTCCGAATTTGCAAAAAAAATAGTTCCTTCTGATCGTGGAGAATTAGAAATTACTGATCTCAATAATATCTATCTAAAACAGAATAAATTAAAAGTAAAACTTTTGGATACGGGATTCGTTTGGATGGATACGGGAACTTTCGACAGTCTTATGGATGCTTCAATTTATGTGCAGACAATCTCCAAACATCAAGATGTAGTAATATGCTCACCTGAACTCGTTGCTTTTTCTAAAGGGTGGATTACTAAAGAAATGATATTCGCATCAGCAGATAAGTATGGTAAATCCCCATATGGCAAAGCGATTAGGAAAGCCGCGGAGATGATGCGTTGAGTAATTTTAATTTCATTAAAACAGACATCGACGGAGTATACATCATTGAATCTAAATTATTTGGTGATGAAAGAGGATATTTCACAGAAACCTATAAGAAAAAAGATTTTGACGAGGCCGGTTTAAAATATGATTTTATCCAGGATAACCAGTCACGTTCTAAGAAAGGAGTACTGCGCGGACTTCACTTCCAAAAAGAACATCCGCAGGCCAAACTGGTGCGTGTACTCGAAGGAGAAGTATTCGATGTTGCGGTGGATCTCCGCAATAGCAGTCCAACATTTGGAAAATGGGTTGGAGTAATACTGTCAGAAGCGAATAAAAGACAATTTCTTATTCCACGTGGTTTTGCACACGGGTTCCTGGTTCTTAGTGAATATGCAACGTTCTGTTATAAATGTGATGAGGTATACCATCCAGAGGATGAAGGGGGAATATTATGGAATGATCCGGAAATTGACATTGAATGGCCATCCACTGATAACGTAATCCTTAGTGACAAGGATGCCCAACATCCACTTCTCAAGAACTGCGAGGTGCATTTCTGATGGAATCTATGCTAGTTACCGGTGGAGCGGGATTTATCGGATCAAATTTCCTTTACTACATGAGGGAGAGACACCCCGCACTTCGCATTATATGCGTAGATTCCCTTACCTACGCGGGTAATATCGAGACTCTGAAAGGATTTAATAATGACCCTAACTACCGTTTCGTCAAGGCCGATATCCGTGATAGAACCGCGATGAATAGTATATTCTCTGAAGAGATACCGGAAATCGTGGTTAATTTTGCTGCAGAATCTCACGTCGACAGATCCATTATAAATCCTCAACTGTTCCTGGAGACTAATATTCTCGGGACCTCAGTATTACTGGATATGTCCAAAAAATATGAAGTAACGAGATTTCATCAAGTATCTACCGATGAAGTCTACGGAGATCTACCTTTGGATCGTCCCGACTTGTTTTTTACAGAACAGACGCCCCTTCATACCTCCAGTCCGTACTCATCTTCCAAAGCTGGAGCGGATTTGCTTGTAATGGCTTACATGAGGACCTATGGCCTTCCGATTACTATTTCCAGGTGTTCTAACAACTATGGACCCCATCAATTTCCCGAGAAACTTATCCCCTTGATGATTAGCAACGCACTTCGTGGAAAATCTCTCCCTATCTACGGTGATGGCAAGAACGTCCGGGACTGGCTCTATGTAGAAGATCATTGCAAAGCAATCGATCTTATCATTTCCAAAGCCAAAGACGGCTCTATATATAACGTCGGCGGACATAACGAACGTGCAAACATAGATATTGTGAAGATCATCCTTTCTGAACTTGATTGTTCCGAAGACCTTATTACTTTTGTCGAGGACAGGAGAGGCCATGACCGTAGGTATGCTATCGATCCCGCCAAGATAAAGAATGATCTCGGCTGGTATCCGGAAACGATGTTTGAGGATGGTATTAGGAAGACGATTAGATGGTACCTGGACAACAGGGAATGGGTTGATAGGATTATTGACGGGAGTTATCTGAAATCTAACGAGAGCGTGCAGTAATGAAGATTCTTGTAACGGGTATTAATGGACAGCTCGGACATGATACCGCTCTTGTTTTAACGGAAAGAAGTCTGAAAGTACTCGCACCGACCCGTTCCGAAATGGATATAACAAATCGGAGTGCAGTGAGGTCATATTTTGAAAAAACTAAGCCAGATGCCCTTATCCATTGTGCAGCATATACTGCGGTGGATAAGGCAGAAGATGAAACAGAACTCTGCAGGAAGACTAATGTGGATGGAACAAAGAATCTGGTAGAGTGTTGCTTCGAACTAGATATCCCTATGATGTATATCAGTACGGACTATGTATTTGACGGCACAGGTGAACGCTCGTGGGAACCCGACGACCCCACCAAGCCAATAAACGCCTATGGACTCAGTAAAAGAGATGGAGAAATCGAAGTTCTTAAACTCACTAAATATTTCATCGTTCGTATATCCTGGGTTTTTGGTATCAATGGCAACAATTTTGTCAAAACGATGCTTAAATTATCGGAAACGCGGGATGCACTAAGTGTAGTAGATGATCAGCACGGTTCCCCTACCTACACTAAGGACCTGGCTGTGATGCTTGCAGATATGATTATGACTGATAAATATGGAATATATCATGCCCACAATGAAGGAGTGTGTTCCTGGGCGGATTTTGCGGAAGAAATATTCCATCTAGCTGGAAAGAATGTGAAGATTACTCGCATCACTTCTGATCAGTATCCTATGAAAGCCGTTCGTCCGATGAATAGCAGGATGTCCACCGCCAAATTGACAAAGAATGGTTTCCAACTGCTTCCTGATTGGAAGGATGCCACTTAGAGATATCTTGAGGAATTAATCAAATGATGGATAGGTTGAATTAAATCTTATTTGAAACCCTACTGGTTAATGTGACAATCTACGATGTCACAACGTTTAGCAATAGACTATTGAAGCTTTGATTATCTTAGATTTTTCTTAGAGTTTTCTTTAATTGTCGATGTCTTTCTTCGAAAGTGACCTGTTTTCTGAAAAAAAAATTCCCAATCTTTCTTTCTATTGTTTTTGATCGTAGGGTTCTATTTAGTACTAGATTGGGTAGCATTCATCGGATTTTTGAACGGACAGAATGGAAGCGAGGAATTATATTTATGAGGCCACCAGAAGTAGTATTAGGTTTTTTGCTACAGCTTTAACTTGATTTGCAATTACATATAACTTATCTTTAGACCCGTTTTGTGCAGATTGGGCGGCCGATATGAACAAGGCGAACCAGGAGACTAGATAATATGTAATGTAAAAATCAAACGAGTGTTGCCCGTGGAAAACCTAGTGCTACTTCTGGTTGCATTTTATGGTAGGAGTACACGTCTAAATTTGTATTTAGAGAAATTGAGAAAAAATAGTGGGACATATTTTAACATCTGGTTATTTTATCAATTACAGTTGTTTGGTTCCGTATAGAGGTTCGCATCAAAGTTAAGTCACAAAGACAAACACTAGAATAATTCTATAATGACGCAAATATATATTCCATGCAATTGACAATCTAGATGTGAGTATATGAAAATGATTGCTGTAATTCCTGCAAGATATGGGAGTACTAGATTCCCTGGCAAACCTTTGGCCGATATCTGTGGCAAGCCTATGATTCAATGGGTTTATGAACACTGTAAATCAGTCAAAGTGTTTGATAAAGTAGTGGTCGCAACTGATGATGAACGGATTGCAAACGTTTGTGACAAAAATAAGATGAATTATATTATGACCCGTAAAGACCATCCTGAACATATTTCAAGAGTTCATGAAGTATCTTGCCAGATTCCATCTGACTTTTATGTATGCATCAATGGGGATGAACCTTTATTAACAGAAGAAACAATCGAATCTGCGTTGCCGAGTTCGAGTCAGTTGAACGGTGCATTTTTCTATGGAACTTTTAGAAAACTCACCAACCCTGTTGAGACGGTCGAGGGATCTAACATAAAACTGGCGTTGACTTCGGACAATCGGTGTGTATACATGTCAAGATCGGTGATACCCTATCCAAAAGGTACGTCTTTGTTCGAATATCATAAATATGTAGGCATAGAGTGTTTTTCTAAAGCGTCTCTTGACTTTTTTGTTTCCACTCCCAAGGGTAGATTGGAAACTATTGAAGATCTTGATCATCTACGTTTCATAGAGAATGGAAAAGAATTATTTTTTAAAGAGGTAACCTCCGATTCAATTTCTGTAGACACTAAAAATGATTTAGAAAAGGTGAGGAAGATAATGTGTTCAAGGATTTAGTCGGATTCCGATATTTGATTGTTTAAAAAGCATTTATCACACATTGAGCATCGTTGGAGACGAGTAATAAAGATTATGGGGATCATCAATGAATCCAGAAGGATTAAAACTTGAAGGAAATGCAATTATCGGAACCTGGGGGGGGGTCTCAACAAAAAGATGATTGTTGAAACTCCAGTCATTCTTGGTGCTGGGTATTATGATGTTGGTCAGATAGGGGCATTTACCACTATTAATATTGGACGTTATAGCAACGAAGAATCTTCTAAAGTGTACATAGATGCGAAACAAATCGGTAGATTCTGTATGTTTGCAAAAAACATTAAGATTGGTTTAGCAAACCATCCCACAGATTTCATTTCGCCACATATGATGTTTAGATACGATTCTAAAGCAATATTCTTTGACAATTATATGAAAAAGGGTAAACTGCCGGAGTGGGAGAAAACGATATCGGCAACAAACAAAGCTAGATCAAGAAAAGAGTTGCCCGTAATTGGTAATGATGTTTGGATAGGTGCGGATGCAATTGTATTGAATGGTGTCACTCTTGGGGACGGCGCGATAATCGCAGCAGGATCAGTCGTAACACACGATGTGTCCCCCTATGAAATCGTGGGTGGCAATCCCGCACACCACATAAAGTATAGATTTGAAGAAAAAATAGTCAAACAACTCTGCAGTATCAAATGGTGGGAGTATGGTCCAGATATTCTATATGGGTTGAATCAAGGAGATATAGATCAATGCCTACATTCATTACAACAACGCATCGATGAAGGATTTCCTAGATATGTTTCCAAAGTTATTGAATATAATCTCACAAAAGCAGTGAAATGATATTGTTTTGTATCAAATCATACCAATCAAGATCATTTGAAAATGGTTAGTAGTTGTTGTGGAGAGAGAATATATCTTAAATTGCAACTTTTACAGATTTCTTCAGTATAGTGAAAACCATACGTAACCGCCAAGAAGTTGACTCCGCACTTGTTTGCACAGTCATAATCCTGATTACTATCACCAATCATGAATGTGTTTTGACTGGTGATATTCGATTCGGACATACACAGTTTTATCATATCTGTTTTAGAAATAGTGTCTTGTGGATTAACACCATGAATATATTTGAAGACCTCGTTAAGGTTATTGTTTATTAGTATTCTCTTAGCAAACGTTTCAGCCTTCATTGTGGCGACAGCTAAAATATAACCACGTTTGGATAATTCTTTTGCAGTCGTATCAAACCCCTCATATAACTGCGTACCTTTAATTCCTTCAATTGCATAGTATTCACGGTATTCGTCTACAACTTCCTGGATTTTATCGTCTTTCAGATTGTACACTTTCTTCAGATTTGAAGGAAGGGATCCGCCTAAAACTTTAGATAACACTTCTTCTGAGGGAGGATCAACACCGAGATAATGTGCAATATGTTTGTATGAAGCATATATGCCCTCAGATGTATTAACGATCGTGCCGTCCATATCGAAAATTATCAGACCTTTCATTGGTGATTTGCCTCTAGGGTATACAGGGTAGGTGTCAAGAAGGAGATATCTATGAGTTTTGAAAGTCTCCACAGTTCTCTGGAAATCTCCGCATTCTTGTGGTCTAGGTCTCTTTGCAGGTACGAACCAGAAACGAATTCTAAATAGTCTGCTGGATCATAAGTGAATCCATCATAACCCGCAAGAGTAACTTTCTTAGTATGTGTTCTTGCGAGTAATGTCAAGAACATCAATCCTGCGTTATCCAATTCGGAATTGTTACCTAGGAGTGATGAATAATCGACCACATAGTCCGGTTTGACCGTTTTATCGTGAATATTCGAAGAGATGATTGTTTTCAAATCGGGGTAATCGGACTTCCATGATCTGGCCTTCTTTGCGTTGGATATAAACAGAATATCTGCGGGTATGTCCTCCCTTATAGTATTGATATGGACAATCATGCAATCGTGAGATTTCGCCCAGTCATTTATTTTATCAATATTGTTGGGTACACTTTTTCCAGCAGCTATAACCAAGATTTCTTTTCCTTCGAAAAGATGTTTCAGTTCATTCAAATCATCTGTATCGTCTGTATTTGACTTTTGATAGTCAATGTATAATGATTCTATGAGTTTCTTATCATACAATTCTTTAGAGTCGTCCGGTAATAGGTTAAGAATCTTAGCAATATCCTCGATGTCCAACGTCTTCTTAGTGAGAAGATAGTTTGAGTAATTGGGGTGGCAATTATTGACCGCGGAAAGATAGTATGGTGTAGAGTATCCCCACGGGGTTGCCATATAAATCTGATTGAGATATCTGTCGGCAACGGCAAGCAAGGGAATCGGGTTATACATTTGCCCGTAGGTTTTGTTGATATACTGGGTTATCAGTTCTGTAGCGAGGTTTCCCGCCCCGCGCCCCATTCCGAATATAGAAGAATCGATTATTACGCCGCCTTCTCTTCTGAAACCTTCGGAGATAAACAGCTGGGCATTGGCGAAAGAAAGTTGCAGATTGTTATGGGAGTGGAATCCGATTTTTATGTTACTATCGAGGTTGTGATTCACTATGGAATAGAGGCGTTGTATATCTTCGGGATACATGATTCCCAGCGTATCCACAATGTAAAACGCGAACGGATGCAACTGGTTGATTCTCTTTATCAGTTCTATCAATTCAGAGTCAGAATACGTTGTCGTACCTACAGGTTGAATAAATACTTCGTACCCTTTTTTCATTAATATTTCAGCCTGAGCGAACTCTTCTTCCAAATCAGGTTTATGGAATGTGAGACGTATTCCATCAATACCCTCAGAGGTACGTGGTCCGATAGTATTAGGGTCTACATCCCCTAATGCTATCATTCCAACATACATGGTATTACGTTTTTTATGGAACGCTTGGGACATTTCGATTTCATTGGGATATAATGAAGAATCTTCATCGAACGGTATATCTTTCAAAAAACCGCATTCGACTATCTCGACCCCAGATTCTTCAATTCCTTCGATTATTTTAGTTATATTAGTTTTTCCAAATTTCCATTGATTTATATAGCCACCATCACGAAGAGTACAATCCAGTATGGAAACGTTCCCCATGGATTTACATGGCCCCCTACGTATAATAAGATTATCAATAGGGTGCATCAAAGAAAATGGTTAGTAGGAGTACCAATAAATCATTAGTATTATTAGGAAAAACTGTGGAAACGCAAGTACCAGTTCCACCCCGTCCTCATCGTCGACGACGACTACGAGGGGATCGCCAAGATCATCAGGGCGACCAAGGGACTTCTGAGCAGCCTCGACGTCGGACTCGATGTGTTCAAAGTCAAGGGCGACTCCGCCCTCGAGAAGAACATCTACGCTGTCAGGTTCGGAGACTATGTCTCCCTGTACCTTGCGGCTCTGCGCGAGATGGACCCCTGCAACGTCGACCCCATCGTCCATATCAAGGCACGCATCAGAGCGGTGCTTCCCGAATGTTATTGAACTACTTCACCGATTTCATTTAGATTGTGTTAGCCCGTAAGATTAACAATTGTTAATCTTATTATGCAACTTCAAAATGAACCTTAAATCAGGAATCACAGTCAGAATAGGAATGCCAGCACCGTACGAAGATTATTAGCGCAACACCTATTGCCGATATTCTCAATTCTTCGTTGCACAGATTGTACTTCTTTGTGCAGATCACACAGTTACGTGCGCAACCGCCTCGCCGCCCTCTGCTGCTCCAGCGACCCGGACATCTCCGTCCTGGACAAATTCTTCGACGAGATGGCCACCGAGGCCTGCTCCTACCGCTACCTCTCCTGCCAGCAGATGATCCTCGGCATGAAGGACTTCCTCAGAGGCTCGGACCACGTGTTCATGCAATGCGTGAACGGGATGCATCCCGCGGAGAGACCGGAGCCGGAGGATCTGAGCATCCTCAGGGAACGTATATCCCTCACCGACTCCGTCCCCACAGAGGAGTTCTCCAGGCGCAGGAGGTCCCTCAACGGAGTCTTCAAGAGATCGATCGGTGACATCGAGACCACTCCCTTCGACATGGACTCCGCCCACTTCTACCGGGTCGGGAAGGTCCTCTACAGAATCAATGACCAAGAGGGATTCATCGCCGAACGCAAGGCGTCCAAAGCGATCTCCTACACGATACGCATCACCCTTCTCAGAAGGAAGGCAAGGAGGATATTCCCTAAACTCAAAGAGGAATACAAGCACAGCCGCGGCAGTTTCACCACTGAGGAGTTCTGGAAGGAACTGCTGTCCCTCTGATACCGATGAACTGTCTGACAAAGCTGTGTCCTGGATTCAATTCGATACCGGGTCCTCTGCACGGCTCTTCCCTGCTGTGATGCGCCTGAGGCTGAGCACCAGCATCAACATCAGCAACACGAAGGTACAGATGCTCTTGAACACGGGTACCGGAGGGAAAGAAGCGAAAACCAATGCCATCAGCACCGTGGCGTACTTGGTTCCCGAATCCCACTTGCTGTACTGTGCCAGCATGAAGATTAGTGCAGGCAGAAGATAGAGGAAACCGTACAGGGTGGAGATCCCGATGCCGATCGCCATGTTGCTCCCCAGTATGGCCAGGATCTGCCAGAGCGGCATCTCCCTGTCGAGGAATATCAGGACGATCGAAATACCCAGGATTACCAGGCAGAATGCTACCCCCACCGCATTGAGGCTGCTGCCGAAGAACTCCTGCCCTATACCGGCGATCCACTGACGCATACCTATGAAGCTTCCGCAGCTCTCCGTCGGAGATGAATACTCGAAAAGATGTGAGAGAAATGCAGCAGGACTGCTGCCGTAGAGGTACAGCGGAAGGAAGAACAGCAACAGGGCTATTACTGCACACAGCACGAACTCCTTCACCTGGCGCTCGCGGAGCATCAGCAGCATGAACAGTGCAGGATACAGCTTGATGTTCACCGCGATGATGATCGCTGCATAGGAAAGGTAACGTATGGCCTTCTTCTCGGAACGGTATCCCAGCAGGAACAGCATGATGCAGTCGATGGCGTAGAAAATGCAGTTCCCCCTCTGGATGGTGTACAGGACCGGGATCGAGAGAAGGATCGCCAGGAACACCCATTCGGTCATGCTGAACGAGTATCTCTCCGAAAGCACCCTTTGCATAATCCTGCGGAAGATGTAGATGCCCACGAACAGGAAGATGAGGAACACTATTACAGGAAGATTGGAATCGGCCAGGACCTGAGCGTGGTCGATGCCCGTTCCGTCCTCGAAGTCCGATGTCAGCCATCCCAGGAAGGCATAAACGCTCGTGATGAACGGGGGATAGATCACCAACCATTTAGTGTACGGGTCATCGACCCCCGTGCTGACGCTGTCGAAGTGGTCCCCAAAAAGATAGCTCTTCGAATTGAAATCCAGAGTCCAGTACAGCATCTGCCCGTGCGTGAGAAATGTGGATATGATGAGGACGAAAAGTGCAAAAGCGGAAACTGTAACGAATGCGGTTAACGCCGGATAATCACGGTACGCACATTCCCATTTCTTCCTGCACTCGGGAATCATCGCCGACAGGATATATCTGTGGATGATAAGTCTTTGGTGGGATTGGATGCATGCAATGCGGTCATTCCGCATACAATAATGACAAACAATCGACAGAGCATGCGTATGACGTAATAAACTGTTATAAAACACTAAATACCTAAGAGAACACTTTCCCCTCTATGAAGGCAGTAATCCTGGCAGGAGGTTTCGGGACCCGTATTTCCGAAGAGAGCTACCTCAAGCCGAAGCCCATGATCGAAATCGGCGGTTACCCCATCCTTTGGCATATCCTGAAGATTTTCTACAGCCAGGGAATAAATGAATTCATCATCTGCGCAGGATACAAACAGCACATGATCAAGGAGTACTTCGCGGACTACTTCCTCCACCGCAGCGACATCACCTTCGATTTCACCGACGGTGAGAAGACCATCGTCCACACCACCTCCTCCGAGAAGTGGAAGATCACCGTCGTGGACACCGGCCTCAACACCATGACCGGCGGAAGGATCAAGAGGATCAGGAAGTACCTCGGCGACGAGCCCTTCCTCCTGACCTATGGGGACGGAGTCTCCGACGTCGACATCCAGAAGCTCATCGCCTTCCACAAGAAACACGGAAAGCTCGCCACCCTCACCGCTGTCCACCCCATCGGCCGTTTCGGAGTACTCGCTCTGGACGGGGACAAGATTGCCAACTTCGGCGAGAAGACCGAATCCAAGACCGACTGGATCAACGGCGGATTCATGGTCCTCGACCCCAAGGTGATCGATTACATCGACGGCGACAAGACCACCTTCGAGCAGGCGCCCCTCAATAAGCTCAGTTCCGAGGGACAGCTCATGGCCTACAAGCACCCCGGATTCTGGCAGTGCATGGACACCCTGCGCGACAAGCAGAACCTTGAAGAGCTCTGGGAATCCGGAAAGGCCCCCTGGAAGACCTGGGAATGATCATGCTCCCCGACTTCTATAAAGAGAAAAAGGTCCTGGTCACCGGACATACCGGATTCAAAGGCTCATGGCTGTGCCGCATCCTGAAGAATCTCGGTGCGGAAGTATACGGATACTCTTTGGATCCCCCCACGGATCCGAACCTCTATGAGATCCTCGGTTCCGACGATTACGTTCGTTCATGCATCGGAGATATCGCAGACTACGATAAACTTTCGAAAATCTATTCCGAAACCAAACCCGATATCGTCTTCCACCTGGCCGCCCAGCCCATCGTCCGCGAGGGCTACCGCAATCCCAGAGGAACATACCAATCCAACGTCATGGGCACCGTGAACATCCTGGAATGCGTCAGGAACTTCGGCGCCAAATCATTCCTCAACGTCACCACCGACAAGGTCTACGACAACGTGGAGGACTTCGCCCACGAATACCGCGAGGACGAGCGTCTAGACGGTTTCGACCCCTACTCCAATTCAAAGAGCTGCTCCGAGCTCGTCACCCACAGCTACGTCCGCAGCTTCCTCGACGGCAAATGTCCCGTATCTACCGCCCGTGCGGGCAACGTCATCGGCGGAGGTGACTTCGCATCCGAGAGGATCGTTCCCGACTGCGTCAGGGCCGCCATCTCCGGAAACGAGGTAATCCTCAGGAATCCCAACTCCGTGAGACCCTACCAGCACGTCCTGGAGCCACTATACTCCTACCTGGTGGTTGCCATGGAGCAGTACAACGACCCGAAACTCGCAGGCAACTACAACATCGGTCCGGAAAAAGAGGACTGCGTCACCACGGGTGAACTTGCCCAGAAGTTCTGTAAACTCTGGGGCAACGAGATGAAATGGAAAGCCTTGAACGACAACGGACCCCACGAAGCGAATTACTTAAAACTCGACAATTCAAAACTCAGAGAGACTTTCGGAATCAGTCCTCTCTGGCATATCGATGATGCCATCGGCAAGACAGTCGAATGGACCAAAGTGTGGCATTCCAAAAGAAACATCCAAGAATGCACCGACAATCAAATCAAAGATTACATGAAAGGAAGGGGAATAGATGTTTGACGGAAAGACCGAGAAACAGGCCAGGAAAGAGATCCTTAAGATGGTAGAAGAGTACTGCGACAAGTACCACAACACCAAACAATACCACGAGGGGGACCGTATCCCTTACGCATCCAGAGTCTACGACCACGACGAAATGGTAAACCTCGTCGATGCTTCCCTGGAATTCTGGCTCACCTCCGGCCACTGGACAGACGAGTTCGAGCAGGCCATCTGCGATTATCTCGGTGTGAGACTCTGCAGCTATGTGAATTCCGGATCCTCCGCCAACCTCCTTGCGTTTACCGCCCTTACCTCCCCCCTTCTGGGTGACCGCCAGGTACTTCCCGGCGACGAGATCATCACTGTGGCTTGCGGATTCCCCACAACCGTCACCCCCTGCATCCAGTACGGGGCAATCCCCGTATTCGTGGACGTCACCATCCCCCAGTACAACATCGATACCGAGATGCTGGAGAAGGCCCTCTCAGAAAAGACCAAAGCAGTCATGATTGCACACACCCTCGGCAATCCCTTCGACATCGGGAAGGTCAAGGAATTCTGCGACAAACACAACCTCTGGCTCATCGAGGACAACTGCGACGCACTCGGTTCCAAATACATGTACAACGGAGAGCTCAGATTCACCGGAACGGTCGGAGATATTGGAACATCTAGTTTTTATCCGCCTCACCATATGACCACGGGGGAAGGGGGAGCAGTATACACCAACAACCCCCTCCTCCACAAAGCAATCCGCTCCTTCAGGGACTGGGGAAGGGACTGCTCCTGCCCCTCCGGCAAGGATGATACCTGCGGACATAGGTTCACCATGCAGTACGGCGAACTTCCCTTGGGATATGATCACAAGTATGTGTATTCACACTTCGGATACAACCTGAAAGCCACCGACCTCCAGGCTGCCATCGGATGTGCACAGATTGAGAAGTTCCCTAACTTCGTCGTCAGGAGGAGGCACAACCACGCCAGGCTCCTGGAGAAACTTCAATCCGTCAAGGACAAGCTCATCCTCCCCGAGGCACTGCCCGGAAGCGAACCCAGCTGGTTCGGATTCATGATTACCTGCAAGGAAGGTGTAGACAAGAACCATGTCGTCCAGTACCTGGAGAGCCACGGAGTACAGACCCGTATGCTCTTCGCAGGCAACATCATCAGGCACCCCTGCTTCGACCAGATGAGGAAAACCGGCAAGGGATACCGCGTAGTCGGAGAACTCAAGAACACCGACACCGTCGTCGAGAAGACCTTCTGGATCGGAGTCTACCCCGGTATGACCGACGAGATGATCGACTACATGGCGAAGACCATCATCGAGTCCCTCCAGTGATACCATGAAAATGAAGGTCTCCGATTTCATCGCACAGTACATCGTTAAATGGGGAATCACTGACGCATTCACCATCACCGGCGGCGGTGCGATGCACATGAACGATTCCTTCGGCCACCAGAAGGGTCTGAAGTGCTATTATCAGCACCATGAGCAGGCCTGCGCCATCGCCGCCGAAGCTTATGCGAGGATCAACAACAAACTCGCACTCCTCTGCGTGACCACCGGCCCCGGAGGCACCAACGCCATCACCGGAGTCGTGGGAGGATGGATGGACTCCATTCCCATGCTGGTCATCTCCGGACAGGTCCGCTACGACACCATGGTCAGGACCACCGGCCTAGACATCAGGAGCATGGGCGACCAGGAATTCGATATCACCAAAGCCATCTGCACCATGACGAAATACTGCGAGCTCGTGGACGACCCCAACAGGATTCTCTACTGCCTCCACAAGGCCCTCGTTATGGCCACCAACGGCCGTCCCGGCCCGTGCTGGCTGGACATCCCCCTCAATGTGCAGGGAGCATTCATCGAGACCGACGACCTTGTCGATTACGATCCCAAGGAATACCTTGACGCCCTCCCTCTTTCCATTGAGGACTCCGTCGTCAAAGAGGTCCTGGAAAAGGTCGGGAACGCAGAACGCCCCGTGTTCTATGCCGGCAACGGTATCCGCCTCTCCGGAGGATACGATATCTTCCTGAAGGTCATCCGTAAACTGAATATCCCTGTAGTTACCAACTGGGACAGCATAGACCTCATCGCTGACGACAATCCCCTCTATGCAGGCCGCGGAGGCAGTCTCGGTGACAGGGCAGGCAACTTCGCCGTCCAGAACAGCGATCTTATTCTCTCGATAGGCAGCAGGCTCAGCTTGAGACAGACCGGCTTCAACTGGACCAAATGGGCTCCCCACGCATTCGTCATCATGGAGGACATCTGTGCCGACGAGATGAAGAAGCCTATCCTGCACGTTGAGATGCCCCTTCACGTGGACGCCAAGGTCCTGCTCGAGAAGATTGATACACTTTCCGATGACAAAGTGTTCGACAAGCAGGGCTGGCTCGACCAGTGCCAGACCTGGAAGAAAAAATACCCCGTTGTCGAACAGAAGCACTATGACGATACCAATCTCAGCAACCCCTACTGCTTCCTCAAGGAGCTCAGCAGACGCCTTCCCGAAGGATATATCACCGTCGTCGGCAACGGTACCGCCTGCGCGGTGGGAAGCCATGCATATGTCATCAAGAAGGGACAAAGATTCATCGTAAACTCCGCTATAGCCAGCATGGGATACGACCTGCCCGCTGGAATCGGAGCGTGCGTTGCGAACGGATGCAGGGACATAGTCTGCATCGCGGGCGACGGAAGTATCATGATGAACCTTCAGGAGCTGCAGACCCTTGTCACCAACAAGCTCCCCATCAAGCTTTTCATCATCAACAACCAGGGCTACCAATCCATCAGAATCACACAGACCAATCTGTTCAACAAACAGTTCGTCGGAATCGGCGAACAGTCCGGAGACCTAGGATTCCCCGATTTCGGAAAGCTGTCAGCAGCCTTCGGCATCCCTTATTACTCCATCAAATCCAACGCAGAAATGTCCGAGCTCGACGACATCCTCTCCAAACCCGGATACCTCGTATGCGAGGTGTTCGTGAACACCGAGCAGTTCTTCGAGCCCAAATCGGCCACCAGGAAGAACCCCGACGGCACCCTGTACTCTCCTCCGCTCGAGGACATGGCGCCCTTCCTCCCCCGCGAGGAACTCGAGAAGAACCTTTACTATCCGAGGGAAGAATGAGAATCGCCGTCACCGGCCCCACTGGGGCCATAGGTTCCGAAATGGTGCGTCTGGCACTTGCCGACGGAGATGAAGTCATAGCCATCGTCCGCCCCGACAGCAATCGTTCCGGCAACCTCCCCGATCACCCTAAATTGACCGTGGTGAAATGCGACATCTCCGACTACGCATCCATCCGGAAGAAATTCTCCTGCGATATATTCTACCACCTGGCATGGGCCAAGACATTCGGTGCCGAACGTGACGATGTCGGTACCCAGATTGACAACATCAGGTATTCGGTTGACGCGGTCGAGCTCGCCAATTCCTGGGGTGCCAAGGCCTTCGTGGGAGTAGGATCCCAGGCCGAATACGGCCACTCCGACGTCCCCCTGAACGGTTCCCTCCCCGTGAATCCGGAAAGCGGATACGGCATTGCGAAATTCGCCTCCGGAAGACTCTGTTCTCTCCGCTGCCAACAGCTCGGTATCCGCTTCAACTGGGCCCGCGTGCTCAGTGTCTACGGAGAAAGAGATGCCGATCACACGCTCATAATGTACCTTCTGAAGACCCTCCTGAACGGTGACGTTCCGGAGCTCACGAAATGTGAACAGACCTGGGACTACATCTATGCCGAGGACTGTGCCAGAGCCATCCTTTGCATAGGGCAGAAGGGCAAAGAAGGAAAGACCTACTGCATCGGCAGCGGTAAGCCCCGCAGGCTCAGGGAGTATGTGGAAACCCTCAGGGATGCCATCGATCCCGCACTCGAGCTCAGATTCGGAGTGAAAGACTACTACCCCCATCAGGCTATGAAGTTCTGTGCGGACATCTCCGAACTCACCGCGGATACTGGATTCGTTCCGAGATACACATTCGAAGAGGGAATTGCAAAGGTCGTTAAGTATCTCCGCGGGAAGAATTGATTAAAGGAGCATCCTGCTCAGTTCTTCCACGGTCTCGGCCATGTCGAAATCGGGATTCTCCAAGGTCCTGAAACCGAATCCATACCTCACACCTATGAAATCCACTCCGCAGGCCTTGGCGGCATTGAGATCACTGTCGGCATCGCCAATCATCACGGCATCTTTGACAGAACAGCCGGACGCTGAGATACAGTTGCCAATCAGGTCCGCTTTCTTCAGCTTCCCGTCCATGTCCATGGCCTCGATATAATCGAGGTGTTCGCTAAGACCCAGATTGCCTAAGAGAGTCTTCGTGTAGTCCTCTCTCTTATTGGTAGCGATGGCGGTCTTGATACCTCTGGATCTCAAGGCCTTCAGAAGTTCCGTGATACCCGGATACACCGTACACTCCATCAGGTATTTCGTCTTGTAAAGGGGCCTGAACACCTCGTAGAAACGCTTGATCTGCTCGGGGGTATAACCGACCCGGGATCCGATGGAATCGCCTATCGGAGGCCCGATGCAGGACTCTATGAACTCCTCCGACAGAGGTTCATAATTCAACTCTTCGATGGTATCCAGGACCGCATGGACTATTCCTTCGCTGGAATCTATAAGTGTACCGTCGAGATCGAAGATGACCAGAGGATACCTGCTCACTGTTTACCCTCGTAGATGGATTCCGTCACGAACTCGATGTTCATGCTCGAACGCATGTCCTTGATCATCTTGGTCATGCACCTGTTCACGGATGACAGGTAGCTGTACTGCTTGGAGAGGTCGAAATCAGCATCGATGTAGTTCTCCTCTACATTCTTCTTAAAACCGTCGAATCCCGCCAGGGCCACCTTGCCCACGCCGATCTTCCTCAGAAGGTTTAGCAGTATCGCGAGGGAGTTGTCCCAGATGGATTTCTGGGAGATGAGGGAATCATATCTCACGGTGTAATCGAAAGGCTTGTCGACCGCGGTCACATTGGAGGTTCCGATAATCTTCACATCGGTGTTAGCGAGTTTGGGCAGGACAAGACTGTACCTTATGGGATTGCTGATGAAGACGAAATCGGTCTTCACGTCCTCGGGCACGAAATTGGTAGAAATCACAATTGGATTGTATTTCTTGACCACTTTCCTGATCTCTGCGGCATGGGACTTGATGGATGTTCCGGGACCCATCAGAAGAACGTCCTTACCAGAGAGAATGTCCTTCAGGGAATCGATGCAGCCATCATCGTTGATGATGTCGAGGATATATTCGCCGTACAGGGTCTCGATGTAATCCGCATCGTAACGGAGTTTGTGTTCCGGCTCTATCCGTTCCAGGATTACGTTGACGTCCCTGACGGACAGGGTCTTCTTATCGAGAAGGTATTTGACATAGTTGGGATGGCAGTCGTTCTTGGCCGCGACGTAGAAGAAGAGATTGTATCCCCAGTAATGCTCATGGTAGATGGGCATGATGTCGGTGGCAATCGCTTCAAGAATCTGATTCACATCATAATCCTTACCGCAGCGGTCGTTGAGATGCATGGCAAGGAGCTCTATCGGTGCATTCCCCGCGCTCTTGCCCATGCCGTAGAGGGTTCCGTCCAGGACTATGTCCCTCTTCGTCTCGAGATTCAAGATTTCAATGGTATTGGAATATGCCAGCTGGAAGTTATTATGGGAATGATACCCGATACCTATCCCCCTGGGCAGGTATTTGTCAAGCCACTGGAAGTACCTGAAGACCTGTTCCTTGTGCATGAGGCCGTAGGTGTCCACGATGGAAACCGCCATGGGCATGATGGGGCGGATGTACTTGGCGAAATCCTTGATGTCCTTCTCCGCATAATCGGTCACCGACACCAGCTGGAGGAATACCTTGTATCCCTTCTCAATCAGCTGCTTCCCGAAATCGGCGGCCTTGTACATGTTCTCCTTCTTGAAGATCACGCGGATACCGTCCAGGAAGGTCTTCTCCTTGGGTTCGATGCGGTCTATGGAACAAGTTCCGTAGTCGATCATCGCCACGACCATGGCCTTTTTAGGATTGACGTTGGCATACGCCTTCATCAGACTCTGGGTGTCGGGCTGGATGGAGCGTTCCATGTCGAACTCCCTGCGGTCATCCAGGAAACCAATCTCGATTATATCGACACCTGCCGATGTGAGCCTGTCATAGATACAGGTCATCGTACCATTGCCGAAGTTCCAATCGTTGACGTACCCTCCGTCGCGGAGCGTACAGTCAAGGAGTCTGATGCATCCCGTCATCCTATATACCTATCCAGCGCCACTTAATAAACTGTTGTTTATTTCGTCAATCGTCGGGTATTATATAATCCAAGTAAATCCACCTTCACAAACGTTTTTGAATACTGGGATACCATGAAGACGGTCTCGATACTCGTTCCCTGTTACAACGAAGAAGAAAACGTAGGGCCCATCTCGGAGGCTATTGTCGCCCAGATGGAGGCATTGCCCCAGTATGATTACGAGCTCATCTTCATCGACAACGATTCTCAGGATACCACCCGCGAGAAACTCAGGGAAATCTGCGCTTCCAATCCCAAAATCAAGGCCATCTTCAACGCCAAGAACTACGGGCAGTTCAGCTCCCCATACTACGGCATCCTGCAGGCCACCGGCGACTGCGTCATCTCGATGTGCTGCGACTTCCAGGACCCAGTGGAACTCATCCCCAAATATCTCGAGGAGTGGGAGAACGGCTACAAGATCGTGCTGTGCCAGAAGACGTCAAGCACCGAGAGCAGATTCATCTACCGTCTCAGAGAGTTCTACTATAATTTCATGAAGAAGCACTCCGACGTGCAGTTCCTCAAGCAGGTCACCGGATCCGGACTCTATGACCGTTCCTTCGTGGAGGTCATGAGGCAGGTCGACGATTCCAGGCCTTTCCTCAGAGGTGTCGTGGCGGAGATGGGATTCGGCATCAAGCTGATTCCCTTCGAGCAGCCACCCAGGAGAGCCGGCAAATCCAGCAACAACATGATGCGCTACCTCGATGGCGCCGCGCAGAGTCTCACCGCGTACACCAAGGTCGGGTGCAGACTTGCCCTGTTCGGAGGGTTCTTCGCTTCCATACTCACGCTCATCCTCATCGGAGGGTTCGCAGTATACAAATTACTCAACTGGAACACATTCGCTGTGTCCGGTTACGCTATGCCTCTGGCAATCATGATGCTCGTATCGCTCAACATGTTCTTCATCGGTGTCGTCGGGGAATATGTGATGGATGCCAACCAGCACACCAGGAAGAGACCCCTTGTGATAGAGGCCGAACGCATCAATTTCAGTAAAGGCAAAAACTAATGATGTGGGATTCCAAACTGGTTCCCTATTCACTGAACTAACAGTGATAGTTATCCTCGAAAAACTGCAGAAGGTCCGTAGAAGATGTTCGCGAAAAAGGCAGAATTCAGCGAAAAGGGACTCGAATATGATGTTACCCTGAAACTTAGGTTCTTTTTCATCTTCTTCATAATCCTCTATCATACGGCGCCGGTTTCTATTGTACCACTATGTTTCAGCGATTACCTTTTCCTGTTCGTAGCGCCGTTCTTTTTCCTTTCTGGATACGGGCTTACTTATTCCTGTCACCATAAGAAGAACTATCTGTCCACAATGCTCCAAAAAAGGAATAAAAGTATAATCGTACCGTTAGTGATAGGTATTCTGCTTCTAAACCTGCTCAGTCTCGTCTTATTCTTCGACTTCAACAAGCTCTTCGTATTCCCGAGCGGGACATTCCCCTTCCATTGGTTCATCCTCCAGCTGCTGTTCTTATACTACGTGTATTACATCGCATTCAACTACTGTTCCAGCACCAAGACTGCTTTGATAATCCTATTTCCGCTGATAATCATCTCTATGATCGTGCTTTGCATACTGACGGATCCGTTCTACAGTCTCAGCCTGATATTCTACGCCCAGGGAACGTTCGGATTCTATCTCGGAATCCTATGGTATTACGCAATATCCAAGAAAATGACGGTCGATTACAGGATCTTCCTGGTAATCATGGTGCTCCTGGTCGCATTCTTCCTGCTGTACAATCCTTTCGGAATCCATTACAACGGGCCGAGATGGACCTCTGGAATCCCCCAAGGCCTATTCCAGATGGTTGTGAGAGGCATCCAATATATCGCATTCCTCTGCATCCTCTTCTCGGTCCAGACCGGGATGGTTACAAAGAACAAATGGTTCCCCCTGCTTTGTCTGATACTCTCTGCTGCGTATCTTTCTGTTTTGATTTCGCTGAATGCCGATCTGTGCTATCAAAGTCCGGCAGGCATCATGGTCCTGACCTTCCTGGCTATAACTTTGAGTGGGCTGTCCCGCACCTCCAAGGCTCTGATATTCCTTGGTTCATTCTCATACGAATTGTTTATCATGCACCAACCGGTCTTTTCCATATTCAATTCTTTCTCCCAAAACAACAACATCAGCGATGAGGTACTGCTTTTCTTCGCCAATCTGATCATAACCTTCGTTGTGTCCTATTTAGTCTACAGACTATCATCCAAGACATTGGCAATCCTTAAGGAGAAAGAGTCAAACAATCGGTTATCGAATTCACAGAACTCCTGATGTGCCTTTCACTGTCCGAAGAAGATATGACTGGTATCGAACAAAAGGATGGTGCTTGTTGATATTATCTGCTGAAATCAAAAAATAATTAAATCGACGAACACTACCGACTCAGAGTACATGGGTGTGGACAACAGATTGACGGACTGGATACGCCAAAAATACCGTAACGAACCGCTTGCGGTCGGATTCGTTTTGGCATTCTGTTCGTTGCTCCTGATTTTTCTCGTAGCGGGATTTCTGACGCACGGACAAACGTTCCGCGCTGCACTGTTCCCGGACAGCCATGACACGTTCATGGATTTCTTTAACAGTGTAATGTACAGTTCCGATTACCCCTATCACAAATACCACGTGATCTACCCGCCGTTCATTACATTCCTGTATGCTATTATCGGATTTCCGACGATATCGAAACTCTATCCTTTCTTCAACACGGATTCCAATTTCATCGAGGGGGATGTTGGGTTCCAGCTACGCAATTCCCAGCTCGGACTGATGGTCTTCTTCGCATATACCCTCCTGGCACTGCTCGTGACCTATGAACTGAACAAGAGACTCCTGTCGAAACACATCAGATATTCAGCTACGATTTCACTTCTGATCCTGTTGAGTTTCCCTGTATTGTATGCCGTGGAGCGCGGGAATTGTATAATCCTGATAATCCCGCTTATAACTCTGTTCCTGCTGTGGTATAACTCGGAAAACACTTACAAGAGATGTGCGGCGTTCCTCTGTCTGGGTCTGGCCGCATCGGTGAAGATTTACGTCGTTTGGTTCCTGCTGCTGTTCATTAGGGAAAGACGGTTCAAGGACCTCATATTGTGCATACTCCCGATACTGTTCTTCTTCTTCGTACCGTTCCTCCTGACGGACGGCAGCGTATTCAACTGGTATATGAACTCGTTCGGCTACGTGGGCGGTGCGGGCGGAGAAGGCTCTTTCATTAGTGCCTACATGATTGCTAACTTCTTCGACGGCAATGCCAGAATCGTTTATCTCCTGCTTTTGGCAGTCATCTACGGACTGGTCACGATTGTCACGATATTTTCGAGAGATATGAAGAAATGGAAACTGTTCACCCTCATATCCTGCGCCGTAACTTTGGGAGTGGGGACCGGCGCCACATATAACTTGGCATTCTACTGCATCGGGTTCCTGTTCTTCCTATGCGAAGAAAAGGAAATGACGAAAAAGAACGCATTTGTCCTCACCCTATTCTTACTGATATTCTCCTGGATACCTGCATTCATCGACCGGGACCACATCTATGAGTTCCACACGATACCAGTTCTGTTACTTTTCTGCCTCATCGCCTTTGATGGGTTGTATGAACTAAAACATAAGAGCTATGTCGAAAAACCAGCAAGAACGAACAAACAATACTCAGGCAGAGCAATAGCGGTCTACCTGGTAGCCATGGTCGCTATCATGTGTTCCCTGCTGGCGCCTGTCCTGGAGGAAGGGCATCACTTCGGAATCACCAACAACGGTTCGAACTTGATGGATAAGATAGAAAACGGTGAAACCGTAAATTTCACCTATGATCCGGACCACAACCGTATGCAAATCGGGGAGGACATCCAATACTGGTTCAAGGTCAAAGGGTTGAACATCCTCAATACAGAGAGAGGGTTCCTATCAAACGATTTGCTGATGTATCTTGATTCGACGGATAACCGTATTTCAAAAACCGTGTCCGGCCTCATCAACGGTACTGTGGGAGCGGGAACAGTCCACCTGGAAAGCAACGGGTGGACCGCGGATTGGACCTATGACGAATTCGCGTTTCTGTTCACAGGGAAGGGGGACTACAGCTATTTCTCCAACTCGCTGCCTACCTGGAGGGTGTTCGTAGAGAATGAACCTGTTCTTTACAGCACATTCTATTCCGATGTAGGCGATGCAATAATTTCTGTCGAAGGTTCCATTGCATACTCCGACGGCCATGTCCAGAGTGAACCGGTTACCTATGTAAAATACGACACAGATGTCGGTTTCGGCCAAACCAAATACATCTGGAATGAAAAGGGTTCCGTAACAGTCTCATTGCCCGGGAATCAATCCGATTCAGCTCCGGCATATATAGTAAAGGCCAAAATCGATGCGGTTCACGATGTCTCGCAGGCTGAATGGAAGTTCATAACCCTTTTCGAATGCATACTCCTCACATATCTGGCAATAAGCCTGATAATCCTCCGTTCCAGAAGAATCCCCTGACAGAGAATGAAATGAACTGCAGGAGTACATGTAAATACAACGGTCCGATAGGACAATAAAAACATCGGTGTATGAATGGCTAAGAGATCGAAGGAAATCCTATACAACACCATAGGAAACACTGTTTCTCTGTTTTTCCAATGGCTGATAATTATTATCATCCCTAGGATTGCCGATTTCTCCGATGCAGGTATCTTCGCAATCGCCATATCCATCTGTGCAATCACCAATATGGTTGCGACTTTTTCGATGTACAACTATCAGATCACGGATCAGTATCGTGCATACACAGAAGGAGAGTATGGCGGATTCAGGATTTTCACCGTCCTACTGAGTGTTCTCCTGGGTGCTGCAATAGTCCTATTCTCCGGATACACCGCCACTCAATCCCTGGTCATTGCGGGATATTTCATCTACAGCACGGTCATGCGCTACACCCTGCTCCAGGTCGCGACGATGCAGATTATGGGCCGCCTGGACTATTACGGAAAGTGTATGATCCTGGAAGGCATAACCAGCTTCTCCTCGTTCACGATTCCGTATTACCTTACCGGGGATCTGGTTCTATCGGTATTCTGCATGGCCATATTCGGAGGGGGTGTGTATGGATTCGCTATACTTCGCGGCTATAAGCTCATCACAGGCCATAGATATCCGATTACATTCCTCTCGAAAGAAAAACTGATCCAACTGACCATCATCAGTTTCCCATTGCTTCTTTCTGCAGTCTGCCCGATAGCCATCACCGCATTCCCCAAGATAATCCTCCAGCACTTCTCTACTGACGAGCTGGTGGGAATATTCAGTACGCTGACCGCACCCACGATTATCATACCCACTTTGATTTCAGGCGTGTTCTCTCCCACCATACTTGACTATGTGGAGTTATCGAGGAACGGCGACAATAAGGGCCTGTCCAGAAAATACTTCAGAATGATTGGGATGATCTCGGCATTTGTATTGCTCTGTCTATTCGCTGGCATTCTGTTCGGAAGATTCGCATTCGAGCTGCTTTACGGCTCCGAGATCTCCGACTATGTCTATCTGTTCAACATAATGATTATCGGTATAGGTTTCTACACTATCGGATTCTGCGGCAACATCGTACTGGTTACCAAGAACCAAAGACGTGAATCCGCTGTCGCATCCGTTATAGCGACGGTGATAAGTGCTGCAGTGCTATTGGTCACCATTCCCTCAGAAGGAATCTGGGGAGCCACCATCGGCCTGCTGATATCTTACACAATATTCGCCATATTGGTTTCCGGCGTCGTGCTGCTGAAACCTATCAAAGACTGATTCGGCCTATGCTGGATATATTGGTGTAAAATGTCGAGGTAATATAAACAAACACTTATATCTGTGACAAAAATACGCTCGAACCAATGGGTTTTCTCCAGATATGCCATGGAAAAACAACTTCTCCCCAATACATCAAATCAATCTGTGAACACGCGGAGGATTCAGTAAAGGAGATTGTTTTCTCTAAGGGAAATCTGATTCCGGAACCGGACCCCAACCAGCCAATCGTTATCGTATCCGCTAATTCGGAAGCGAAAAGCATCTCCCAAGCCCTGTACGAACACGGGTTCAAAGAAGTGAAACTGTACCTGACCGAACTTCTGGATCGCGGTATCGAAGAACCAATCACAATTGACACGCAGCTGCCCCGTCTGGAACGCCTGGAGATTGAAATCTTCAAAAGATGCAATCTTAATTGCAAGGGCTGCTCTCACTTCTCGAACCTCATCAGCGGGTCAGGAGAAGTTGACATAAACAAATTCGAAAGCGATCTAAAACAGGTCTCGAAATACTTCTGGGGCATCGAAACGCTGCGTTTGATGGGCGGTGAACCTCTTCTTGCCGACAATTATCTGGATTTTGTAAAAATAGCAAGAAGGATTTTCCCGGATGCGGATATCAGTCTGGTGACCAACGGACTTCTGCTTCCCCGGATACCCAGCGATCAATTCGAAGAACTCAATGGACAGAGATGCCGGATAGTAATCTCCAACTACCCGCCCACTAACGAAAAACTGAATGAGATCCGTGACGTACTCGACGCGAATCACGTATCCTACAATATCGGAGCCCCCATCAAGAGATTCTACAAATCTCTCAGAGAGCAACCGTTCGACTGCCCCGACAGATCCTTCGAACACTGTATCTTTTCAAAGTGTCATGCGCTGAAAGACGGAATGCTGTCGATGTGCGGTCTTGATCTTTATTGCGACAGACTGAATGACCGGTTCGGAACTGATCTCCCTGCGACAGGCAGCATAGACCTGTATTCCACCGAGATGACCGGATGGGAGATTGAAAAGAAACTTAACAGCAAAAAGGACCTATGCAGATACTGTCATACAGCATATATCCCTATCAAATGGGAGCAGTCCTCCTCCAAATCCTCGAAGAAAGAGGACTATTTCGTAGGCTCCAGTGTATACGAGCAGAAGGTAATGCCTGCTGCCCAAAAGGTATTGCTGCCGGTAATCAAGAAAGTATATTCGAAGTACGTATCCAAACACAATAAAATGAAATCGCCGTGATGACCATGGATGCGAGAACAGCCTTTGAAAAAACACTGTCGTTATTTTCCACACCATATGTTGCCGCGTCCATAATCATCCTGGGAGTCCCGCTGCTGGTGTTTTGGATCTTGGTCGTAACGAGTGGCGGAGTGGCCTTGCAGTCGGTCCTCTTCGCCTACCCCGGCAACACCTTCATGGACTTCTACAATGTGATATATATCGCCAGCACCGACCCGTATCACAACGGCGGCATCTATCCTCCCCTCGCATATTGTGCGTATTATGTGATCGGACTGATTGCCCTGCCTGAACTGGAAACCCCTATCTACATCAACAATTTCGACATAAAACTGACACAGACGGGGGAGATGTGCCTGTTCATGTTCTTCGCGATTGCCGTATTCATGATCTACAAAGGCTCTCAGAAAGTACTTGGGTGCAAGGATCGCGAGAAGGATTTGCTGTTCCTCATCCTGCTCCTCTCACCCACGATGCTTTTCACCATAGAACGTGCAAACATCAACCTGATAACCGTTGGATTGATGCTGTGTTTCGTAGCATGCTATCGGTCGGAGGACAAATACTGCCGTTACATGGCTGTGATCTTTCTCGCCTTGGCCACTTGCACAAAGGTCTACGTCGCGGTATACGGACTCCTCCTGTGCAAGAAAGACCGGTTACATGAATTGTTTATTTTCATTGTACTCACAATCACCCTCAATACCGTTCCCTTCCTCTTCATAGGCGGCGACCCTGTCACATACATCAATAATCTTCTTCATTGGGCATCGATCAGCGATGAATCTTGGATAAGTCCTACCAGCCCTGGACTGGCTGATATGCTGTATGTCCTGGATGAAAACACCAATATGGCCATTGACAGTGCTTATATCGCCAAGATTCTCAAATATCTGATACTATGCCTCACTCCGATACTGGTATTTTTCAGCGGTAATGGATTTGATTGGAAAAATATGGCTCTCCTGTCGATCATGATGATCCTGATAGGGGGGAATCTCGGAGGATACTATCAGATTTATCTGATTCCTGCATTCCTGATGTTCCTGAATGAAAACAGAACACCTACCGTATTCGGCCTCATTTATCTGTGCCTGTTCATTTTCATGTTTATATGTCTGCCCAATTACCTGTTCAACTACGAATACTATTACCTAACGTCCAAGTTAGCAATCCTGGGCACCGCATCCATGTACATCCTTCTTATGGGCGATAGATTGATCGGGGCTATCAACACAATGAAAAAACTGCTGTTCAAAAACAGAGGTGCTGACTCTGAAGCTCTGTGATATTTCCCTATCCAGAGGACACTTCGTATAATGGTTTTATATCTGTACATATTGGATGGATTTAGTTTACCATGGATTCATCCGCCATTACCGTGCTGGTAACCGCAGAACTAGACAGGTCGCTCTTATCAACCCTGCCATCTGTATTCAAAATATCGTTCGCAGGATACGGATTGAATCGGGAAATGCTCAGTCCTGCAGAGCTCAAAGAGAAATGCAGGGACATTGACGTCCTGGTGTCGGAATTCGATATGATCACCGAGGAGGTGATGAAAACATCTCGGATGAAGACTATTATCTGCTGCCGTGCAGCGGTATCGACCGTTGTTGACCTTGATGCGGCAAAAAGACTCGGAATCTGCGTTCACAACAACGTTGGCCGTAACAAGGTCGCCACAGCAGATTTCACCCTGAGTCTGATTTTCGATCTCCTCAGGAACATAACCCTAACGGACAGGATGATACACAGCAGCCGCATTAGGGAGCTCCAACACCCGATGCCTGTGGAGTATGGAGATGCTCTATGGGGGTTGGATGATAAAAGCCCGTATCAGTTATTCCGCGGACCCAGTATGTCGGAGATAACGATAGGTATCATCGGTTTCGGACATGTCGGACAGGTTCTCGCATCCAAATTGGAGAAATTGGATATCAAATACCTTGTCAATACCAGGCACCCAGGTAAAGACTGCAGGTTTGTCGATCTGGATACACTGCTCCGTGAATCAGATGTAGTCTCCCTGCATGTATCCGGTAACGATTCCAGAATACCCATTATAACTCTCGAACAGCTCAAAAAAATGAAAAGGACCGCATACCTCATCAACACTTCCAGAGGATATCTAGTGAATGAGGATGACCTCTATTATGCATTGAAAAATGAAATGATTGCGGGTGCTGCAATCGATGTATCCATGAAAGAGCCGATGTCTGAAGATGACAAACTGCTGGAATTACAGAACCTCATCATCACCCCCCATATAGCTGGATCCTCTGACGATACAATCACATACGGAACCAAACTCGTCATCGACAGACTGAACGAATTGTTACATAATCTTCCCGTAAGGGAGGGATGAAATTGGGAGATTCGATTGGTATAATCCTAAGCGCCGGCATAGGAAACCGCATGAACAGCGACATACCCAAACAATACCTGGAATTGCTTGGTCAGCAGGTCATCCAGTACTCTATTGACGCATTCAAGCAATCAACTGCCCTGGATGACTTCATCGTGGTGACCGATTCGGAGACCAATATGAAAAAGGTGAGGGATAGATTCGAGGTAAATACCATCCTCGGAGGATCCACAAGGAACGAATCGTTTTCGAATGCATTGAAGTACATCTCCGACACCTACGACTGCGGATACATCTTCGTAAATGAATCTGCACGGCCGCTAATCACCCCTAGACTTATAGACGAATTCATGGATTTGATTAGGGGATACGACTGTGTTTACTGTGTCAAGGAGATCACTGATTCCCTGGAAACAAAAACTGGGCAGTATGTGAAAAGGTCCGAATACGAACTAGTCATGTCCCCGGAAGCATATCGCTTCGAAACTATCTACAAATACTTCGATTCCAACTCCGAAACAACCTTCCCCGGCCACATGATTCCGGATGGTTTCAGAAAATTCCGTTATACTGATTACAGACAGAATGTCAAACTTACTTATCCCGAAGACCTGGTTCTGCTGGAATCAATCATGAATCGGAATCGCATCAGACAGTGATGTCAAAATGGAATGTATTACGCTCTGATTCTGGCGGCGGGACCATATAATCTCCGTAACAATAGCTTAGGAACTCATGCACTTTGGAAGGTGCTGGAAACTCCTTTCCTCTGAGGATGACTGTACTCGGTTCTTTGAACCATTCTGCAGGATAAATATGATCGGCACCCATGGAAGGTGACGGGAACAGATACCCAGTAGTTTTACGATTGAAATGGGTCGCATTCCTGTTACGCAGTTTGTGAATCCATTTCAGATCCATACTCCTGCCGATTACGCTAACAATTTTGACGGCAGTGACCAAAAACTTGGATTTGTTCTTCCAATCCAGTTCTTTATCGAATCTGCGGTGACCCCTGGCCAGAGCGTAGATGAATAATGCCAAATAACGCTGGATCACCCTCCTGAAATCGTTTACAGTACTGTCAAGGATCATCAGATCTATACCGGGATAATCATACCTTTCTTCTTCCGTTGCATATTCCTGATTATCGATACGTTTCAGAACATAACGGGTATCTATGATCTGAGGAAAAAAATCGTAGAAATAATCTGAATCCTCAGGAAACTTGAAACTTAGACCCTCGAAGGAATCCAGGGGTATTTTCTTCAGTTTTTCATAATTGTCTCTTGTCAGGATTACGTCCACATCGTCATCCCAGGGGATAAAATCCCCATCGCGCACAGTACCCAATAAGGCACCATACCCGAGATAATATGTAATGCCGTTATCCCTACAAAGCTTATCAAAAGCCATCAACATGTCCAAAAAATGACCGTGTAAGTCGCGGATATTATCAATCGTAACTGTTTTACTATGGTCCGACATGCGTTGCCAACCCAACGTGATTATGGATTATTAATATATCCATTTAGTCTTAACGGATAATAGTTTTAACTGATGATGAGAGTTTTATACTCCATTTCCATGCACACATTATGCTTTCAAAAATCGAGGATCTCCACGATTGTTTCTTTGAAACAATGTGTGCGCTGGATTCATTCTGCAGAGAGCATGACATCAGGTACCAAATAATCTATGGAACCCTGATCGGCGCAGTAAGGGATAAGGATTTCATCCCTTGGGATGACGACGTGGACGTCATTATGGACAGAGAGAACTATGATAAGCTCTGCAGCTTGTCAGAAGAATGTCCTGATGGATACCGTTTGGTGAAACCTGGAGAAGATAATGTATTCTTTGATTTCACTCCCAGGTTCGTTTGTACAAAGATCGAAATCGACCGGTTTGATTGTGATATGAGCGAGGATATCCCCCGGTACGTGTTTAATCCGGGAATAGATCTTTTCGTCTTAGAACCCAGTTATGTCGGCCTGAGGCATAAACTTCATTGGTATAGGAAGATGCTTTTGTATGGTCTTGCCCGCGGACACCGTCCATTCCAAAAAGAAATCGACGGAAGACAAGGAACAGGTGCTTCCCTAAAATTTGCAGGGAAACTCCTGGGGGGTGTCGGAAAACATATGGATCTCGCTAAGATTATCAAACGTTTTGATAACATATCGAGAAAATGCCATAACAAAGAAGGCAAAGTATTCAACTCGAATGTGGATCCTAAAGGAATACTCACCCTGTATGATAAAAAGGACTACGAAGACACTATCTATCTGAAAATAAGGGGGAAGGACTTCCCCGCTCCCGCGGGCTACGATAATATCAACACTCTGGTGTATGGAGATTATATGAGCCTGCCAGACAAAAAGTATCAGAAACCCGAACACTATAAGGTGGAATACACTCCGAAAGAGTGAAACAAGAGTTTCAAGACAAATTGTGGCCGCGGATATGATTGGTCAGATCATATCCGCGGGCATTAATACGTATTTATTCAGGTTCCTTCTTGCCAGCTGTGGATGTAGTTGTACTGCTCCTCGGTCAGCTTGTCGATGCTGATTCCGAGGGTGCGGAGCTTGATCCTCGCCAGCTCGTCGTCGATCTCGTCGGGGACGGGGATGACGTTGTTCTTCAGCTTGTCGTGGTTCTCGACCATATACACGATGGCCATGGCCTGGGTGGAGAAGCTGGTGTCCATGATCTCGGCGGGGTGTCCCTGACCGGCAGCGAGGTTCATGAGCCTGCCCTCTCCGATGAGGTAGAATTTCCTGCCGTCCTTCATGGTGTAGCAGTCGATGAAGTCCCTGACCTGCTCCTTGGAAACGGCGAGCTCGTTGAGGTCCTTCTTGGAGATCTCGTTGTCGAAGTGTCCGGCATTGCCGAGGACGCATCCGTCCTTCATGTTCATGAAGTCCTTCTTGGTGACGATGTCCTTGCATCCGGTGACGGTCAGGACGATGTCTGCGGTCTTGACTGCCTCGGACATGGGCATGACGTCGAATCCGTCCATGCGGGCCTCGATCGCTTTGACGAGGTCGACTTCGGTAACGGTGACCAATGCGCCCAATCCCTTGGATCTCATCGCTACGCCTTTTCCGCACCATCCGTATCCGGCGACAACTACCCTCTTTCCAGCAACGATGAGGTTGGTGGCGTTCATCCATCCGTCGAAGACGGACTGTCCGGTTCCGTACCTGTTGTCGAAGAGGTACTTCATCTTGGAGTCGTTGACATCCATCACGGGGAACTCGAGCTTCTTGTCGGCGGCCATCGCTTTCAGACGAACGATTCCGGTGGTGGTCTCCTCATTTCCTCCCTTGATGTTGGAAAGAACCTCTCTCCTGGAGGTGTGGGCCATGGTGATGAGGTCCGCACCATCGTCGATGACGAAGTCGGGCTTCATGTCGAGCACCGCGTTCAGATTCGCGTAGTACTCCTCGTCGCTCTCGAATTTCTTTGCGTAGACCTTGAGGCCGAACTCCTCGCGGAGTGCTGCTGCCACCGAGTCGTCGGTGGACAGGGGGTTGCAACTGGCGAGCCTGATCTCCGCGCCTGCGTTGGCCAGGGTGACCGCCAGCATACCGGTCTTGGCCTCGGTGTGGAGGGCCATTCCGATCTTGAGGCCTGCGAGAGGCTGCTCTTTCCTGAATTTCTTGTCGATCTCCTGGATCACGGGCATATGCTCGTAGGCCCAGTGGAGACGCATGCTTCCTTTCTTGACGAGTTCGTCCATAATATCGCTCCTATTGACTGTTATTTACCTTAAGCAAAGTGTTTTGAACGCATCCTCTGACTGGGCGAGGAGCGCGTCCTTGTCCATGGTCAGGATGTTCCTGTTCTCGACTACGAGGTCACCCTGGCACATCACGGTCTTGACGTTCGCGTTGCCCATGGAGTAGGCCATGTTGGCGATGATGTTCTCGGGTAGGAGGGGCCTCATGTTGGGGGCCTTTCCGTCGATTACCACGAGGTCGGCGAACTTGCCTGCCTCGATGGATCCGAGGGAGTCCTGCATGCCGATGGCCTTCGCACCGTTGATGGTGACGATGTCGAGCAGCTCCTGTGCAGGAAGGATTGTGGGGTCCTTGTGACTGGCTTTCTGAAGAAGACCCAGAGACCTCATCTCAGCAATCATGTCGAGTGTGTTGTTGGTAGTACTGCCGTCGGTTCCAAGAGAAATGTTGACTCCCGCATTCTTGAACTCGGGTATAGGCGCAACTCCCCCGGTGGCAAGTTTCATGTTGGACACGGGGCAGGAAGATATGGACATACCTGCCTTGCCCATGAGTGCAATCTCTTCAGCATCGAGATATGCCGAGTGCGCGGTGATCATCCTGTTGCTGAGCACTCCGATGTCGGAGAGCCATTTTCCGGGTCTCTTGCCAGTCTGTTTGAAGTGGTTTTCCACTTCTCCCTCAGTCTCGGAAAGGTGCATAGTTATGGGACAATTCACTTCCTCAGAGAATGCATTTGCTTCGACGCAGGTGTCCTCGTTGCACACGTAGACTCCCTGGAGGGACACTCCGGGAACAATCTTCCTCTCGTTCTTGAACTTCTGGTAGAAGTTCTTGCAGTTCTGGACGGGGTTGCCCTTCTGGGTGGTCTTGTCCTCGTCGAGGCAGCACCAGCAACAGACACCCCTAAGTCCGGCTTCCTGAGTGGCCTTCGCGATGACGTCCTCGGAGTAGTAGAAATCGACGAAGGTGGTGGTGCCGGAGAGCATCATCTCCATGCATCCGAGTTTGGTCCCCAATGAAAGATCCTCATCCGAACGATCGGCATCAATTTTGAAAGTCTTGGCAAGGAAATCTGGGAAGAGAAGGTCATCAACGACTCCCTTCATCACGGTCATGGCTATGTGGGTGTGGGTGTTGACCATTCCGGGCATGACGATATCACCGGAGCAATCGATCTCCCTGTCTGCGGTGCCGTTGAACTTGGGTCCGACAGAGACGATCCTCTCACCATCGACCACAACGTCTCCTTTGATAACATCACGCTTGCTGTTCTGTGTGACTATCCATGCGTCACGGAAGACTGTAATCATACTATCGCTCACCTATTTGGTCCAGTCAGTTGTTTTTCCTGATTATCCAATAATAATCAGTGGTCTCTTTCCGGTTCTTCATCTCGTCCTTGAACAACACATCGGACTGGATAACACTGTATTCGCTTTCGGGGAGATACTTGTCGAAGAGCTTGCGCCATTCATCGAGAGAACGGTAGATTGCATTATATTCGGATTTCAATTCCTTGGATTCGAAATCCTTCAGCGTGAATCTGGACTGGATACCGACACTATCCTTAAGATAGATGGTGCTACCGGCTTTCAAAACATCAACCAAATTCTTGAAACATATCTCCAAATCGGCATCGTTGATGTACATGAATACACCATTGATGAAGATATAATCATACTTGGAAGGATATTTGTTCCGCGCAATTACATCAGGCAGTTCCTGGAACGCACCCTGACTGAAGCAGAAACGGGAATCCTCTTTGAATAGGTCCTTTGCTATCTTGATGAGTTCATCGCTGAAATCGACGCCGATGCATTGGCGGATATCCTTGTTCCTGAAGTAATCCGCCCATCTTCCCACTCCGCACCCTATGTCAAGGATATCTGTTCCAGGTTTGAATTCTACGAGTTTATCGATTAATGCCTTCTCATAGCGGTCCCGTTCAAGTGCCAATTCCGGATTATCGTCCTGGAACAGTATGAGCACATACCTATCCTTGCTTTTCTCGGGGTTGCTGTCGTCCTGGCTGTACCTGTGTCCGCGCTTGTCGAAAAATGACTTCACGGAATCACTCGAAATGTCTACTTCCTGGCCCTTGATTCTTGTCTCGTCCATGTCATGCACCTTCTCAGGGGTTGTCTTGATCGTTTTGATTCAGCTCGATGGTTCTAACGGAGGTTCCATCGAGATATCTCTCGAAAACATCGATGATATCGAGGGTATGAGTAAGACCTCTACCTCCGCCGCTGCTCCTATTCTTCACCAATCTTACGAAATCGACCAGTTCGTTACGGATTCCTTCTCCGTCGAGCTGGTAGAAATATCTCTTGTTCTGGTTCTGATCCTCGTAACGGATCTCGAAATAATCGGTCTTCCACCATGGCGAAGGAACATAGATGTATCCGTCCGTACCGGAGATAATCATCTCTCCCTCGGATTTGACCCCCGTTCCGAGTTTTACCGCTGCCACCGAATCTGGGTAATAAAAATCGATTTTCGTGAAAATATTGTATCCGGATGAAGACTCACACTTCGTTATAGTGCAGTCCGAATAATCCGATCCCAACAGCTGGAAAACCGGGAGCATGGCGGTAGATCCCCACTCCTCGATGCTGTTCCAAAGGAATTTCACATTGTTGGATTTGATGTCCCTCTTGTCCCTCAGGGTGGTACATGTACAATCGATGGAAACGACCTTTCCGATCTTTCCGCTCTTGGCAAGGAGAATCAGTCTCTTATACGCCGTAGAGTGGGCTGTTTTGATTGCTTCCATGAGGACGAGATGCTTGGATTTGGCAAGTTCTGTCAGTTCTCCCCACTGGCTCTTCCGCATCACCATGGGAGACTCACAGATGACGGAACAATCCGAGTTCAATGCCGTCTTGATGTGCTCATAGTGATCGGACGGGGCGGAGACGATGAATACCGCATCGCACCGTTTCAGCATATCCTCGTAGGAATCGGACATTTTCTCCTTTTCGAGACCGGAGTAGCTGAGGGCCTGGAGAAGGTTCTCGTTTTTGCTGTAAATACATTCAAGTTCGATGCCGTTGACGTAGGAGCATTCCTTGATGAGCTTTCCGACCAAAGCGGAATCACCGAGGATTCCCATCTTAATCGGGGATTCCTGGGACCTGAGATCGGAACTGGATATTCCTTCGGTACGGCTTAGGTATTTCACTTCACAGTAATCCTTCAGATAATCGAACTTTCCAACCCAATCGGATCCGACAGTGAAGATGTCCACATCGTACTTGATGATGTCATCGATCTTCTGACCCTCGTATTCCTCGACAATAATCTTGTCGGCAAGACCCGTAGCCTTTACGGCCTCCAGACGCTCATACAGAGACTGCTGTACGTTGATCTTGCCGCGGACCTTGTCAAAATCATCAGCAGTTACACCCACAATCAGGAAATCTCCGAGCTGTTTTGCACGCTCCAGCAACCTGATGTGTCCCCTATGGAGGAGATCGAATGTACCGTACGTGATTACCGTTACCATGGTTTCACCCGAGTATCTCTTTCTTCAGCGCCTCGACCAGGGCATCATTGTCTTTAGGTGTAAGGTTCCCTATGTGACCTACCCTGAAGATTATTTCCTTGTATGCACCGCCGTTGGGGCATATCCAGATATCATGATCGGATTTCATCCTCAGGAACAGATCATTGGCTGAGATACAGGATATCCTTAGTGCGGTTACCGCGTTGGATTTTGATTCAGCAACATATTCTACAGGCAATCCACGAATCTTACTGCGGAAATCTTCAGCTAATGCCTGTACCCTTGCGACTTCGCTCTTTATTCCACCATTGGATTCAATCGATTTGAGACGTGCGTTTATCTGTCTGATGACTGAAACCGCAGGAGTGAACGGCGTCTGACCTCTTTCTGCATTCTTCAAAGCCGACTTGAAATCGAAATACAGGCAGGGACAGGATGCCCTTCCTATTCTGTCAAGTGACTTCGGGGATAAGGTAATCAACGACAAACCTGGGTGACATGCCAATGCCTTCTGCGAACTTGTTATGATTACATCCGCAGATAATTCGGTCATGTCTATGGGATCTGCCAAAAAGGTGCTTATGGCATCGACAATGAGCAAGAGTTTGTTACGTCTGCAGAAATCGGAAATCGTCTGCATATCGTATCTTACACCTGTGGAGGTCTCCCCCATATTAACCAGGAATCCTGTGTAACCCTTTCCGTCAAAAGGTGCCAAATCGGACTCCTTGATATCTTTCCCGAGTTCCATATCTATCGCGGTAAACGGGATTTCATGGATGCTGCAGATATCTACGAATCTCTGTCCGAAGCTTCCGCCGTTGATAACGAGTACTTTATCCTGTTTGGTAAGAAGATTCATCACGGATGCTTCCATCGCAGCAGTACCGGAACCGGTCAATTCAATAACCTTCGATCCTTGAGGCGCATTCAAGAAACTCAGAATCAACTTTTCATTTTCGAATACAATCTCAGAAAACTCCGTAGTTCTGAAGTATGGAACCGGTTCTCCACCGATTTTACATACCTCTTCGGGAGATTGAACGGGCCCAACTGTAAAATTTAAAGTCATTAATGAGTCCTTCTGGATTCTTAAATCGCCGTATATTAATTATACTTATCGCGCGAACTAAAAGAGGGCTCCAATACGGAATAGCAGGATAATCTCAAGATGGATTTATCGCCCCCGTTCAAACATTCGGGGAATAGATTTACAGTAGGAATACAATCGCCCATCATGGACCTCTCTCCCGAAGAAATTGAATCCCTCTACGAAAAGGGTCTTGAATATCTGGAACAGGACGATACCGGAATGGCCGCAGAACAGTTCCGTACCGCAGCCTCCAAGAACCATGTCCTCTCCCAACTGGAGCTCGGCAAGCTCATCATCGCCGACCCCAAACTCGGTTCCGCCAAAGAAGCGGCAGGGTACTTCCGTTCCGCCGCAGAGGCCGGTGATCCCGAAGCCCAAAGCCTCCTCGGAAGGATGTACCTCGACGGGGAAGGTGTCGAACAATCCGATAAGAAAGCGTTCAAATGGATCTCCCTCGCCGCCGAACAGGACGAACCCTACGCCCTCGATTATCTCGGCTACATGTACTACGAAGGCAAGGGCACCGAGCAGTCTTACGAGAAAGCCCTTGACTGCTTCGTAAGATCCGCCGAAGAAGGCAATCCCGAGGGAGCTTTCAACGCAGCCTCCATGTATCTCCAGGGAGAAGGCACCGAAGTCAATCTCTCCAAAGCCGAAGAGTACTTCCTCATGGCCGCCGACTCCGGCGACCCGATGGCACTCACCGAACTCGCCAAAATCTATCTCCAAACCGACAGTGCCAGGATACTCGAACTCGACCAGAGATTCAGAGAACTCCTCGAGGAGGACGAACGTCTCCAGGAGGATTACGAGGAGTTCAGGAAGGTAATCTCAGGCCTTCAGTGACCTGAGGAACGCCTTACCTCTCTCGTACTTGCTGATCTGCTCCTCCTCGAACATGTACCTGTCCGAGAGCAGCGCGACCAGCCTCTCAATGGCCGGGTCGTCCTCTATCGCCTTGTCCAGGGACTCGAACTCCAGCTCGTAGCAGGCTTTGCTCTTGCGTCCCGACACCGGGTCGTGGTACACCATCTTGTCGAAAGTAAACGTATAAGTCATGACCTTCGAGGTGATCTGGCACCTGCCCCTGGTCACCTCCGTTATAAGACTGGGTGTCCTCCCGATCTCCACCGGCCCGCAGTACTCCGTCGCATAGTCCTGTACGGACTTCCACCTATCGAACCGGGAGTCGTTCAGCACCTCGCCCTCGATCTCCCTCCTCGACAGACCCAGACCGTCCTCCATCGAGGGCATCTTGATGGTCAGGAAGGCCTTCCCGCCGAGGTCCCGGTAGCGGAGAATGGTTCTGCGGGCGTCGAACTCCCCCGCGGTATCCGTGTAGTAGTAATCGGTGTGCTTCGAGATCTTCGGAGGGGTGCAAGAGAAACCCACTTCCATGAAAACATAGACGAAAGCGTCCATCTTCTCCGAGGGGTCGTCACCCTCGTAGGAGAACGGCCCGCCGGGGCTGTACATCTTTATCTCGTTCTCGATACGGACGTCAGGCATCACGTATCAATCAGAATACGGTGGATAAAAGGATTGCCCGGAAGGATCAGTTCCTTCCGACCTCGTAGTTGCCGATGATCTTCCTCTCGGCGTTCCTAAGGGAGACGTTGAGGGTGGACTTGGAGCATCCGATCCTCTCGCAGAGGGTATCCAAATCGGTCCTCCTCGGGACATCGTAATAACCCTGGTCGAAGGCGATCCTGAGGTACTTCTCCTCTTTCGCGGTGAGGGTCATCTCCTCGTTGAACTTGCCTCCGGCGAGGAGGTTCACGGTGTAACCCCTGTCCCTCAGGGTGGAGACCAGCTCCCTCACGGAAGAGCTGTCCTGGCCCACGATGGTCCACTCGACCTTGTCGCCCTTGCTGATGGCGCTCATGAGGAAGCACTTGCACTTGTTGATCATCGCGCACAGGTGGCACCTGGTGTTGGTGATCGAAGCAAGATAGTTGTTGGAGGATACCTTGTCGATCTGCACCTCTCCTCCCTCCACCTTGTAGACGGACTCCTTGACATCCACATCGGAGTTGGTGTTGACCCTCATGATGCAGAATCCGCAGCCGTCCTCGGAAGAAGAGCATTTGATGACGTCGGTGCTGGAGATTTTGTCGGCCTCGAGGGGGAGAAGGTCCCTGCATGAGTGCTGGTCAGCCATCTCAGTCCTGTCCAGCTCGATCTTGTAGTAGTGCATCGGGTCACCTTTTTTATGCAAACTACTAATCCAACTCGCAATATTTAATCCGTACTATTTGGATATAGCATCCATCCAACTCGTATTTAAAAAGAGACACGAATCCGCAGGTTTTGCTTATAAAGTTAACATATATTAACACATAAGCCCCAAACATGTTGGGGGCCCGGTTGGATACATATAAGCCCTGTCCCGCAGGGGACAGGGCAATTGGTTTTACAATCAGTTGGAGGCTTTGGACTTGGCCCTGTCGATGTAGCCCTGCCACACCTTCTCGAGGTCGGGCCTCTGCATGGTGTCCATGACGTACTGTGCGAACTCGTCGCCGGTGGCTCCGGTGTCCCTGCCGGTCATGACGAGCTTCTTCTCGAACTGCACACACACATCGAGGGCCATGTTGAGCTTCCTGGATTTCTCGGCCTCTCCGATGTGTTCCATCATCATGGCGACAGCCTTGATCATGGAACAGGGGTCGGCGTACTGGGCACGGCCCTCGGTGACCATCCTGGGAGCGGATCCGTGGATGGCCTCGAACATGGCGTACCTCTTTCCGATGTTGGCGGAACCCGCGGTTCCCACACCGCCCTGGATCTGAGCCGCCTCGTCGGTGATGATGTCTCCGTAGAGGTTGGGAAGGACGAACACCTTGAAGTCGGCCCTCCTGGCGGGGTCGATGAGTTTGGCGGTGGTGATGTCGATGAACCAGACGTCGTGCTTGACCTCGGGGTACTCCTTGCCGATCTCGTCAGCCAAGTCAACAAACAGACCGTCGGTGGTCTTGATGATGTTAGCCTTGACGATGATGGATACGTAGTTCTTGCCGGTCTTCCTGGCGTGCTCGAATCCTGCTCTGATGATCCTCTCGGTTCCCTGCCTGGTCGCGACGCAGTAATCCATGGCGAGATCGTCGGTGACGAAGAATCCGTCGGATCCCAGTGCGTAGGAACCCTCGGTGTTCTCCCTGTAGAAGATCCAGTCGATCCCCAGCTCGGGGACGGAGACGGGCCTCACGTTAGCAAACAAATCAAGCTCCTTCCTCATGGCGACGTTGGCGCTCTCGATGTTGGGCCAGGGGTCTCCCTTGGCGGGGGTGGTGGTCGGACCCTTGAGGATCACGTGGCACTTCTTGAGTTCTGCAAGAGTATCGTCGGGGATGGCCTTCAGGACCTCCGCGCGCCTCTCGATGGTGAGTCCGTCGATCT
>Ga0256404_1002293_pt1 | contig 42711 bp, 35 predicted proteins | sample RumenRJG_01DNA_FD_185990 | JGI IMG/M metagenome (GOLD analysis project Ga0256404, IMG submission 185990) | Bovine rumen microbial communities from Lethbridge, Alberta, Canada - RJG_01 | ecosystem: Host-associated > Mammals > Digestive system > Stomach > Rumen | place: Canada: Alberta | collected... | reverse complement strand
AATCTCGTAAGTCAGCCCCTGCTGATGCAGCTCGTCAAGGAATGTATCAAGATAGACATCGGTCGTAAACCGCTGCATGAAACTGATGCAGAAAATGCCAGCGGCAGCACTGACTTCCACCACAATCATATAGGCAGAGTCGGTCTCTGTGCGCATCTCCCTTACGTACTGTTCGGCTGCACCCAGACGGGCCTTCCCCACATAACTGAACATACACGAACCGTACTGCTGACTCAGTTGGTTTGTCGGAGCAAAGGCCTGATAGCGGGCTTCAAGCGTGGGCAGCGCCTCCACTCTGTCCATTCTGCCCTGTGTCTGCCAGAAGTAGTCCAGCAGATTGTCTGGATATGTCTGCTCCTTAACCATCTTACGGAATGCGGCTACCTGCGCTTCGAAATTTTCACCCTGTATGTCTTGCCCAAACGAAAGGAACAGTCCGCCGACTTGCGAATGATGTGCCGCATCGGTTCCAAGGGTGTGCCTCAGATCTACCGCTACGGTAACGGTTGGTGCCAGAGGCGCACTCTCTGGATGCAGACGGGCGATGGCTCTTGCAAGGAGCAGAGACAGGAAAGAGGTTGGCGTGGCACCGCAGGCGCGTACACGCTTCATCATCTGTTCCTCAGAGATACGTATCTGCACCACTTCCTTCTTATCAGCAAGGGGTACGATGGCATCGGTGGCCAGATTGATAACCTTGGGACGCTCAGGCAGTTGCTGCGGATGAATGCTCGTTGGTCTTGGTCCTGTGGCAGGATCTGTCCATTCTGCCTCGTCGATGATGTCACCTGCCACCCAGACTCCTGCAGAGTCTAATCCACAATCGTAGCGTCTGCGGCAGTATTCATAAAGCAGTGTCCGAAGGATGCGATAGGCGGCAGTCCCGTCGATGAGCGCATGAAAAAAATCCAATGCCATGCAATCGTCCCACCACGCGAATGCCATCAGATGCTCATTGGCTTCTTCACTGCACAAGCATACCGGCTGACGACTGTCCGTGACTTTCCAAGGCCGTGGATTGTCGTGATAGACATAGTGCTCGCTGCCATCAGCATCGCGTACTACACCGAGTTTGACGCACAGGTAGGGGTATCTCGTCCGTGTTGCTGCAACTGCTTCTTCGAGCAGATGCCCATCCACACCATCCTTCATCTGCAGAATGATGCGCACAGTCATAGGGTACTCGTCATCGGCCCTATTCAAGTAAAAACGCTCAATATATAATCTTTTCATCTGTCGGTTTGGATTTGTCAAAGTCTATTTACTCTGTTTGAACAGCCAGTCGCGAACTGCGGCAATCTTATATCCATAGTCGAAGGATGCCATGTGCTCCATGGCTCGACCTGTTTCAGGAAGTACGCTGCCTGCTTCCCATTGGATGAAGTTGATGTTGCCGCCACGGGCAATCAACTCTTCTGCCAGTCGCTCCTGCTCCTGAGCGGGAAGTTTGGCGCTCCATGATGCAGAATCAACACGGGCATTGTTCTCTTTCAGCACTTTCGCCAAGTCCTTCATGCCGCCCGATGCTTTCTGGTCGCCGCCAGCCACGATATAGAAGAAATTCTTCTTGCCGAAGTCCTGCATCTTAGAGGTGTCCCACTGGCTGCTGACAAAGAGTGAGGCGGCAAAGAGGTCGGGATGGGTGATGTTGAAGTAGAACGACATCATACCGCCCATCGACTGACCTGTAGTGTATAGACGGTTAGTGTCTACATTGTATTCCTTGCAGACGGATTCAAGCAGACGGATGGTCATCTCCACCTCGTCGGTGGTGCTCCAATCATCCTGCACGGCCCAGTCAGTATATTGCGGAACCAATACGAATGAAGGATGCTTCTGCTGGTCTCTGTCGGACGCAAACTCCAAGGCGCCGTAGCCCTGCGTGAGCGGAGCCGTCACCTCCTTACCGGCAGTGCTGGCATCGGCCATGAAGAGTACCAAAGGGAGTTTCTGACCTGCCTCTGCACCTTCGGGAATAAGTAGGTTATAGGACATTGTCTTACCCGTCTTGGCATCCTCGAAGGTGAGCTGTTTGAACTTCTTCAGTGTCTCGTTCTTCAAAGCAACAAACGCGCTGTCAGAATCCTTGTTAACACTCATACCGCCACCCATGCGCGGTCCTCTTTCGCCACCCTTCTTCTGGGCACAGGCAGTCAGGCACATGAGTCCTACTGCCAGCAAAAACATTACTTTCTTCATATTTCTTCTTGGAGTGTTTCGAGTCACAGCTCTGGTCTCTACCAAGACCTTTTTAAGTGAATTATATTATGTGCTTGTTTGCTAAATTGGAATTTACCGTTTTACTGCATTGTGTTACTCTCCTCAATGAAATAATTTCTTAAGCCTTTTCATGAATGCAGTGAATGCGCCCTCTTGGGTGTCATCAACATTCAAAATAAATCCATCGGGATAGATGACGCGATTGCTGCAAATATCAAACAAGGCCACATCATATTGCTTGGCAAGCCTTTCGGCAAGGATATAAACTTTCTCCGCATCCGACCATGCAAAAGCTACATATATAGCCTCTGTAGCAATAGCGTAGTCCGCTTCTTGATATTCGCCATTCCCCAAATCGCCGTCAGAAGAGGCGAACTCCCCATTGAGCGGTGGAACAATATCCTTTATGGCCATGAACCAGTTTTGCAAACTGGGGGTCGCATGCCTATAATCGTCATAGTCAATATCGTCAGCCCATTCAGTGATGGTATCGTACCAACTTAGAAAGTCTCTTTTGTTCGAAAAGCGCTTGCGCTTATCAAGAACCATAAGGTCATAACTCATATTTTCCTATTTATAAAATTCCGATTTATCGGTTTGGCATTATTTTATACCCAATCAAAGTCGGCATCTCCTGCTCCAATCTCAAAGTGGTATTTGGCAATGCCTAAATCCATCTTTGCATAGCCAATCATGGAGAAACCTTTCTTGGCTCGTACTTGATGGCGATTGTTGCTCATGCCGACATACTCAAACGAGAATTTCTGCTGGTTTACGGCAGTTGGAGCCAGCAAGGCTGCTTCCACGCCCTTCTTAAACCATGACGGAGTGATGTCACTGGCATTGCTGACTTGCTCAACAGTCTTAATCTTATGACCGACACCTTGTGTCTGACCATAGCCAAGGGCAATGTAACAAGCTATCTTCTCGCCTTCTTCAAGCACATACGTTCCCGGCACTTTCGAGTAGCTTAATCCCACCCAGCAGGTGTTCAAACCAAGCGTCTGGGCGAATAAGACCAGATGCTCACCATAGTAGCCAATGCGTTCATCAAGGTCTTCGGCCTTCTTTCCTGCCATGACAATGTAGCTGGTGACATTGCGGAAACTACCATATTTTGCCAGTTTCCCCTGGAACGCCTTTGGCTCGTTTTGGATGAGTTGCATGTGCAACCTCCCCTCCTGGTTAAGCTCTGCTATCTTATCAATCAGTACTTTTGCTACAGCCTCTTCCAAAGGCTGCTCCTTATATGCCCGTACACTATGACGGGCTTCAATAGCTTCTTGTATAGTCATTATTATTATCTTAAATTAGTTCGCTACATATTGCTACACGCTGCTACAACTTCGCCACATTGATTTGGTTGTCATTATTGCAGCTTATTACCCATTGTAGTCTTACTCATAATCAACACTCAACTTACATTTTCAATTGCAAAGATACAGTAATCTCGTTATTATATGATGTGTTGTAACAATAAGTATATTTATTCAAGGATTATTTAACAGTTCAAATCATCTTTTGGTACAAAAAAACATAATCCCAAGACACTATAACGCATCACATCCAAGAAGTCAACGGCAATATCTTTCGCACTTCGGCGTGGGAATAGATTTTGCGTGGGCAAATGAACATTCTGCATCCGTCTTTACCATTATTCTTGTTGTCTGTCATCTAATTATTCGTTATAAAACGATGAAACATTGAAGCATATCTATTGATAGGATATATATAAACCGTTTATCTTCAATCATTAAAGATTGTTTTGATATTTAAAAATAATTGACTTATAGATTGTCTATTTGCAGATTGCCGCCTAAATTCCCAATAGATTACTTCAAAGGAGCAAAACCCATCCCTGGGAACGGAAAAAAGTCCCATGAGTCTTTATTAAAAGGTACAATTGTTATAATAAAAAATGGCATAATAAGAAAAGGATATATTTATGGATACAAGAAGACATAAGAAAAACATATTCAAAAAGCAGTTACAATGTGTCTTTAGCGCGCTATGCCAAGCATTATAGCAATAGTATGATTAAGGACTTCCTCGACAACTTCCTGCCCAAGAGCAAGAAGAAGATGGTGTTCGTATATTGCGAGAACGCCCCCTGGACGGGTGGTGCCATCCCCGATTCAAACAATCCTAATGTCGTGAAGATTGTATCACCTGGCGGATGCCATTCAGATGACATTCTCAACGAAAACTACTTCCCGAAGGAGTGGCGGGATAAAATCATCGACCAAATCAATGCCTTCTTGGGCATTTGAGATGCCGGGAGTATGGAAAGGATGTAAGTTTACTTATAACACTCGAATATTGTTTCTACCACGTTCTTAGGCAACTTCTTGGTAAAGAGGCTTACTATCCATACCACAGGGAAGCCACCCACCATGGCTATGGCACCGCAGTTGATGGGGTTGATGGGATTACCCAGCAACATATTCACCAATGTGAGACCAACACCCCAGATGAAACAAGCCCAAACAGAGGCTGTAGTAATGCTGCGAGAGTAAAGCCCCAGCATGAATGGAGCCAGAAAAGCCCCCGCCAAAGCACCCCAGGAGATGCCCATCAACTGAGCGATGAACGTAGGAGGATTAAGGGCTATCAGCAAAGATATGGCAATGAAGAACATTATCAACACGCGCATTACCACCACCTTGCGACGTTCAATCTTTTCAGACACGATATCATCAATGGTACCATCCTCCACCTCGCCTGGCAGTGATTTCTTATCACGATAGATCAAGTCAAGCGTCATCGTACTGGATGAGGTGAGAACCAACGAAGCGAGTGTTGACATAGAAGCTGAGAGCACCAAAAGTACTACGAGGGCAATCAGGATATCAGGCAGTGTCACCAACATGGCTGGTACAATCGAGTCGAAGGCTATCTTGCCGTTCTCTACCACGGGTTCGTAAAGTCGTCCGAAACCGCCCAAAAAATAGCAGCCACCAGCCACAATAAAAGCAAAGATGGTTGAGATGACCGTACCACGTTTGATAGCGCTCTCGTCAGTTATGGAATAGAATTTACCTACCATCTGTGGCAACCCCATCGTACCTAATGAAGTAAGTACCACCACCCCAAGCAAACCCCAAGGATCGGGACCAAACAACGAGGTAAAGCCTCCAGAGCCTGGTTCGGTACTTCCATCTGCAGGAAGCACAGAAAGCTTGGATACTGCTTCGGATAGTCCACCTTGAGCAGCAATCACGGCAACAATCACTGCCACGATACCAAAGAGCATGATGATACCTTGGATAAAGTCGTTCATGGCTGTAGCTTTATAACCACCCAATATCACATAGACAGCGGTAAGGATGGCCATAATAATCACACAATATTCATAAGGAATACCGAAACCCATCTCGAACAAAGTGGAGATACCTTTATAGACACCGGCAGTATAGGGAATCAAGAAGACAAAAGCGATGATGGAGGCAGCTATACGCAAGCCTTGGTCGGCAAAACGAGTGCCAAAGAAATCAGGCATCGTGCGACTCTCGATATGCTGTGTCATCAGCTTGGTTCTTTTACCTAACAATAGCCACGCTAACAGCGAGCCAATCACGGCATTACCGATACCGATCCAAGCTGAAGAAAGTCCGTACTTCCATCCAAACTGACCAGCGTAGCCTACAAACACTACGGCTGAGAAATAACTTGTACCGAAAGCAAATGCCGTCAGCCACGGGCCAACAGCACGACCGCCCAATACGAAACCTTCCACACTACTGGCTTGTTTGCGGGTATAGAGCCCCACACCAATCATCACAGCCAGAAAAACAATCGTCAATAAAACTTTTATTATCATATCTTCAGAATGCTACTTGTACTTGCGCTTGCAGCCAATTATAATCTTTCCCTAATTGATTACCCAAAAGACAACGGGTGTATTGCAACTGTAAACGGCACTTCTTATAGAACCAGTATTGCAGTCCTAAGGTGAGGTTGGTCTGATTCCATCCATCCACCATGGTATTGCGGTCATAGGTCTCAGCACTTGCCACCACATCAAGGGCATCCACCACGGGAATGCTGGAGGTAATGTATCCGCCTCGTGAGCCCACTTTACCATCTTCGCCACCCAACCATTCAAGACGAATCGAAGCAGGTCGGGCTTCCTTATATTTACTGCCTGTATAGGGTTTGCTCTTATATTCAGCGCCCACACTATAGCGGTTGCGCTTGTAGTTGTCGCCTACCTGAATATCCGGGTTCCAGTCTGCAGTTCCCACAGCATGTCCTTTTCCAATATAGCCAGATGCCACCAGTCTCAGTCCTTCAACAGGTCGCACCTCGAGTTTGGCAATAAAGTCCTTTTGCTTGTTTAAATCCTTGCGGTTGATACCTTGTCCGCTCATCAGGGCGAGTTCGTAATGCAACTTACCTTCAAGCAGGTCTCCAAACACCTCAATACCCATATCACGACCATAATTCACTCCGTTCAAAGGATCAGGTCCCTCACCTGCAAGGTAGAGTACTGCCTGCGAATAGATATCTATCAGTTCCAACTGTGTAGGAGATAAAGGATTCTCCATTGAGAAGGAGTGCTTGAACTGTCCCAGTCGGATGGTCAGCTCGTTGCCTTTAGTCACACGGAAATCGGTATAGAACTCTTGAACCACACTTGAGAAGTCGTGCATAAACAAGAACGACCACCTATCAGTAATCCTCGCCTTAGCCCATAGTAAAGTACGTTTCAAGTTAAAGGAATTCTGGTCTTTGCCATTAGGATTCTGATAACTCCATCCTGCCTGTGCATAGCCATTTAGGGTGATACGAGAGGTGAAATCTTTCAACCAGTCAGTCTCATCGGGTGTCTTCTGCGCCATGCTAATGATGCTTGTGGTCAACATCATCGCGACTGCTAACAGTCTAAACTTGTAAGTCTTACCTTTCATTTTGTCATTATTTTCTACGCTATTAATCACTAAGCGACAGCAAAAATAACACAAATCTATCGGATAGACAAAACAAATGGCTAAAAAACTAACTCATTATTTAGAAAAAAACTATCTAAACAAAAAAGGGATATCTTAATAGTAGATATCCCTGTAAACGTCAATAAACTCTTCATCATTCTCGTAATAGAATTCTACTTTGTCTTCACGAGCTAACCAGCCTATGGCAGATGACAAATCAATGGCATTTAGTCCTGTTGATTGCAACAACTCGTTAAAAGATGCTTTAGATCCTTTATAGAACAAGGTTCGCCATACTAAACCTGCATTTGTGCCAATTTCGTCTTTTTTCATTGTAGTAAGAATATGACTTGTTATGATCATTCACCCCAAAGATAGATAATAATATTTAATAATCAAATAAAAAAGGAGTTTTTTTTCAATATCTGTAAATCTGCCGCAATTTTCTTCCAAGCTCCTCCCCTCGCAAATCGGTGGCAATAATAATGCCATCACCGTCCAACAAGAGATTGGCTGGTATAGAGCTGATGCCATAGACAACAGAAGCTTCACTGTTCCAATATTTGAGGTCGCTCAAGTGAATCCAGTTAAGTTGGTGGTTCTTGATGGCGTTGATCCACGACTGACGAGCACGGTCGAATGACAGTCCCACAATCTCGAAACCTTTTTCATGGTATTTTTGATAGACGGCCTTCACATTATCCATCTCCAGCATACAGGGGGCACACCAACTGGCCCAGAAGTCAACCAACACATAATTGCCTTTACCCACATACTCACTGAGTCGGTGACTCACCCCAGCGGTATCAGCCTCTGCCAAGTCGGTGAAGCGGGTGCCAATATTGGTTTTCTCATAATGGTTCAACATGCGCCATGCCCCCACACAGAGTGGATGGGAAGCATAGGTATGGCGTTCGTCCAGGTATTCCTTCAGTTCGTCAACAGAAAGGGTATTGTAGATCTGAGAGAGATAGAGGGCAGGAATCACATTATCTGGATTGTCACGGATAACGTTCTTCATTTCCACTACAACTTTATTATAAGAAGCCGTCATCACCCTGCGCAGAGAATCACGCAACTCAGTCTGCCCCACCCTCACTTGCGCATATTCCATCTGGTCTTGCATGTAATCAATGGTAAGGTCTGTAATCTGTCGGTCGGCCTTGTTCAGTCGTTCATTGAGCTTAGAGCCTTTCATCACCCCGCGTTCCATGTTCACCTCAACAGGGCTACCGTCTATAATCAAATTGACGGGCAGGTCGTTCCCATTATCCGACAAGGTCACAAAGGTGTGCCGTTGCATGGCACCAGCAAAACGGAACTTGCCACTTTCAACTTGGGCAGTATCAATAGGTTCATTGCGCAAAGAATGCAAGAACACCGTGGTTACCCCTGTGGGCACAGTTCCACTGATAGTATAGTTTACTACCTCGTCTTGTGCCACCGTCACCAAACTGAGCATCAACCATGTTATGAGCAATAAGCAACGATTCATTATTTACGGGTCGTTATTTCAATCACGCCATTGGCACCACGAACGCCATAGCTGGATCCGTCTTTGATAACCTTGATGACCGCAATTTCTTCTACTGGCACCAGGTTCTCGATGTCTGCCCCCTGAAGGGCTATACCATCAAGTACCACCAACGGTTCCGTACTCGCATTGATAGAGCTGATACCACGCACCGTCACCTTGGTAGAGCCTCCGTCTGTGGTTACAATCACACCCGTCATAAAATTACGCAGAATGTCAGCAATGGTACGCTGTCCAGAGCGCATAATCATTTCATGGGTCACGCCATCGGTAGATTTGGAAACAGGCAACATCGTATAGGGAATACGCTGTTCCTTCGCTCCGTCACTCAACACAAAGTCTTTCTTGTCTAACTCAACCGTGATGTTCTTCATGTCGCCCACGGGAAACTTGGCATCAATCCTTGCCCCCTCAGTAATCTGCAACGTATCGTCTTCAGCTACATCGGAAAAGTAGAACTTCCCTTCTTTATCGGTCTCCACCGCCTTATCGGCATTCTTCAGCCATACATTGATGCCTTTCTTGGGCTTGCCATTCTTCAAGACAACACCTGTAATGTCATCTGCCATTGACGGAAGACAAACCAACGAAACTAAAACCAAACCTAACAACTTCTCTTTCATTATTGCATATACGTTCATTTCCGATGTAAAAATACAAATAAAAAAGAGAAAACAAAAACATCAGGCCAGTTTTTCACGTGCAGCCTTCTTCGCCAAATATTTATGCAAACCTTCGTTACGCAGCTTACACGACGGACAATGACCACATCCGTCACCTGGAATGCCGTTGTAGCAGGTAAGCGTCTCGTTGCGCACCAGGTCAAGCACCCCCAGTTGGTCGGCCAGCTCCCAAGTCTGTGCCTTGTCAATCCACATCAGAGGCGTATGCAGCACAAACTGATAGTCCATCGCCAGGTTCAGCGTCACATTCAGCGACTTGATAAACGCATCGCGGCAGTCAGGATAGCCGCTATAGTCGGTTTGCGAGACTCCTGTAACCAAATGACGGATACCCCGTTCACGGGCATATACGGCGGCAATGCTCAAAAAGAACATGTTGCGTCCTGGCACGAACGTATTGGGCAGTCCATTCTCCGGTACTTCCTGGTCCATCACCATTGTTGCATCAGTCAGCGAGTTATGTCCTAACCTACCAATCAAAGGAATGTCCATTACCTCGAAAGACACTCCAGCCTTTTCGGCAATCTTACGGGCCATTTCCACTTCTTTCTCATGCTTCTGTCCGTAGCGATAACTCACGGCATACACTTCCTTAAACTCCCGCTTTGCCCAAAACAGACAGGTGGTCGAATCTTGTCCACCACTAAACGTCACCAATACTTTATCGTCAATCATCAGATATCTTTTACGTTCAACACATTATACGATACGTTGTCATCATAAACGTCCGTTTCCTCCATTTTCTTCACCGCCTTTACCACACGGATGGTAACTGGCAGCACAATGATTTCATAGAGTGTCTTGAGGACAATCTGCGTAACCATCATGACAAAAAGTTCTTTCCATCCAATCAGCCAGCCAAAGGCAATGGGAAAGAATAACAGTGAGTCACCTGTCTCACCTACGATGGTTGACCAGACTGCTCGCCAAGAGAAGTGAGCTCCCTTACTGGCAATCTTCATCTTGCTCATCACCCATGCGTTGAGGAACGAACCCACCAGATAGGCTATCAACGAGGCACACGCTATGCGTGGTGCCATGCCGAATACAAAATTAAAGTGTTCCTCACCTTCCCAGAAAGGAGCGGCAGGTACAGCTACAGCTATCAAGCCCACGGTTACGGTAAAGAAATTACTGACAAAGCCACTCCAAATCAGGAGTCGCGCCTTGCGATACCCCCACACCTCTGCCACGCAGTCATTGATGATGTAGGAGATGGGAAAAATCATCAGTCCGCCTGTGACGCTGATGCCAAAAACATTGATTAATTTTGTTCCTAAGAGATTTGAAGCTACGAGACATACATTGAACAGTATGCCGAGCAGCATGAAAGTAACTGATACTTGCTGTTTCATATTTCCTGTTTTTTACGTGGTGTTCTGGAATACACGGTTGTTATTTACAACATCATACATTAAAACCGGTGCAAAAGTAGGCATAATCAACGAGCTATGCAAACTTTTGCACCGAAAATAATATTCTCAGTTAGTAAAGCTTTCAGAAGATGTAGTCGATGCTGGCACCAAATACCTTGTTATGACGACTATATACATTGGTACCTGGCAAGGTGGTATTGTTATAGTTGTCACTATGCTTGGTATATTTCTTATAATGTGTCCAGAAATAGCCTATGTTCACCTTCATGCGCTGTGAGAGGTGTATCACGCCACCCAAGCCGATTGAATAAGAATCGCAGTAGAAAGAGGTGTCGTACTGGAAGTCATCGCTCAGTCCGTAGTCAGTAAGCTGGAAGCCGGCACTGAGAGAAAAATACTTGTGCGCATCCCATTCCACGCCCATCAGATATTCATTAGTACCATGTGTCAGCGCTTTCTGCTTGTCGTTGGCCATATCTGCATTTTTGTCGAAGAAGTGGTGGTATTCCGCACTGGCGCGCAAAGTAGGTATTATCTCATACATCACCGCACCGCTGAACAATGCTGGCACATCGCTCGGCGTATTCACACCGTCTCTATAAGCAGCCAAAGCACCGTTAGGATCTGAATTCTCCTTAGTTTCGTTCTCAATGTTGAGATTGGCTTTCATCTCGTATTTCAAACCAATGTTCCATTTGTTCAACTTGACATGGGCACCGATGATTGGGGCTATACCCCATCCTTTCTGGTCAACATTGAGTCTGAGATCCACCAGCGGCTGGGTAGCCAAAGCTGCCAAGGATGGATTGGCTGCTGCAGCCTGTTGAATGGCGGGGTTTTGCATCAATTGAGGTTTGGCAGTAGCAGTGACATAACCTTTATAACCTCCCACGAAATAGTTCATACGGGCACCTGCATAGAGGGAGAGCCAGTCGGTGGCACGGTAGGTCACACCTGCCTGGAAGGCATAGATAAACTGACGGCCCTTCATAGAGGAATTCAAATCGTAAAGGTCGGTAGCCGCCTGGGCCCCTGCAAGGTTCATCACACTTTGAATGGTAGGAGTGCCTGCAATTTTAGCCATTACAACCGAGTCGAACATGGGCAAGCCCGTATTGTAAGATGCCTCGCCGCCACCGCCTATCACGCCTCCATAGGCAGAAATGGCCCATGGTCCTTTCTTATAAGTCAGGAAGAGTGAAGGGATAATGGGAGCCGAAGCAGTGCCTTTGTAGAAACGGTGGTGGTCGGCTTCAGGAAACAAGGGGAAGGTAGCATCGATATTGCGTTCCTGATAGGCATTCTGCCAGTTAAACGATAAATGCAACCCATCTCTTTGCAGGAAACCCAAACCTGCAGGATTGGAATAAGGGCTGTCAGAATCAATCATGGCACCACGTGCCAACATTCTGATAAATGCTACAGATTGATTGGTATTGGTCAGTACGCCTCCAGCAAAAGAAGTAACTGAAACGCTCAGCATAGCTAAGCCAAGAATTGTCTTTCTCATCTTTATTACCTTATATATTAAAGTGGTTAATTTAACGTATTTATTGGAGCATTTTCCAATAAACGGCGGCAAAGGTATGGTATTTTTCCAAAACTCGCAACTTTTTTGAACATTTATTTGCACAGAAGAGAATAATTTGTGCAACGGCGTTAAGTTTCAATGACGAAGGAATGTTACTTTAAGCGAAAAAGTTTATCTTTGCAAAATAGAATAAATAAACTGGCAAAAATGAAACAAACTATCATTACCTTTTGCATAGCCGCTATGGCTGTGATGTTGCCCCTGCAAGTGTCTGCACAGAAGAATGAAAACGCCAACCATGAGGACTCATATTACCTGAAAGGTGCTGTGCCTGAAGTGAATGGTAAGGTGGTATTCTCTAAGGAATTCATCATTTCCGGTATGAGCAAGGGCGAGGTGTATGCTAAGGTACAGGAATGGATGAAAGCCCGCATGCAGCAAAACGCCAACAAGAGTCAGGTGGCATACGTCAACGAGGAAAGAGGACAGATTGCTGCCAACGGTGAAGAGTACATTGTATTCTCCAACTCAATTTTGGCACTCGACCGCACCAAGGTATTGTATCAGATGATTGCCAACTGCGACGAAGGAAAATGTGTCCTGCAGATTAGGAATATACGCTATGACTACCCTGGCGAAAAAGAGACATTTATAGCAGAAGATTGGATTAGCGATGATGTAGCGCTGACAAAAGACCAGAGTCGTCTGACTCGCGGTTTCGCCAAATGGCGCAGGAAGACGGTTGACTTTGTGGATGACATGAATGAGAGTCTGCAGAAGGCACTGAGTGGTTTTGGTATTGTTCAGAACAACGGTCAGCCCGAAGAAACCCGCAAGTCGGATGCTATAGCGGTAGTGAGTTCACAAGTCACCAGCAAAGAAGCTGAGCCAGAGAAGCCTGTGGCCAAAGCAGCGGCACCTGCCATCAACCCTGCTATTCCGGTAGCTGCCGCAATAAATGCAGCAGATGCCGTGAAGGAAACTGAAGTTACAAAGGCGGCAGAAGCTGCCAAACCAGCTGAAGCAGAAAAGCCTGCTGAGATAGCTAAGGCAGCTGACCCTGTTGAGGCATTCCCTGAACTGACGGCGGAAAAGGTACAGACCAGCAATGGCAGATTAGTGATTATCATCGGTGATGACGAGTTTAACCGTACTACGATGACCGCCAATGCCGGAGGCTATTTATCTTCTGATAAAGGAAAGAAATACATCAACACCATCCTGGCACCCGACCAAAGCTACCAAGCACTGGAGCAGGCCAAGGAATATACGGTGGCCTTCTACCCCAATGGTGCCAAGCAGCCGTCAGTGGTGATGAAGTGCATCAATGCTACGATTGAGAAGCCCGGCACTGGTCGTTCCAATACCTTTGTAGGCGAGATAACCCACGTAGAAACACACTAAAACCATACAGTTATGGCAGGAGAAGACATTGAAAAAATCATCATGCATGGCGTGGTGTTCAAGGGCAAGAGCAACAAGTCCCAAACTACCAACAAGATAAAGACCAAGGCTAAGAAGAAAACCTACATCACGGGGGCGCACAATTCCGCTTCCGCCAAGATGAAGGCAGAAATCCGCAAGCGTCGTGCCAACCGGCCTTCGCAACGCAAAGGACAATAAACAATCATCCCCGCCCAAACACAGGCGGGGATGATTGTTTTACCTCATTACTTGATGATGAATACTGGTGGAGCACCCAACTTATGCTTTTTCTTCTCCACATAGTTACGGGTCGAAGCCGAAGGAGGTATATATGAAATGTTACTGGCATCATACGCCTTGAAATCCTCAAGGGTACAAGCCAATCCGGCTCTTTTGCAGATTTCTTGGTAAATCAGCCAACGGCTCTGCGGATTGAACTTGTCGAATTCGTACTGACTGTTCATCGTACTGTTATCGGTAGAGCGATAAACGCCAAACTTATATTGTGCATCGCCACCTTCGTAAGCAGCCACTGCCTCAGGAGCATAGGCTGGATCCGTCCAGAAGTCCTTCCAAGGTACGGTTGTACTGGTGTTAAAGTATGACAGGTTCAAGTTCCATCCTATACTGTGACGTTTATCCAAGTCGGCTTTCTCTGCAGCACCATAGGTCTTATTACCATCAGAAGAGTATTCGTCAGCCAGGAAGGCAAAGCCATGACCACCGGCCTCATGATGGATAACACCTTCCAAATCCTCATCCACAGGAGAAATGGCAACCCCAAAACCATCAGTGGCATAATAGCACCTTGCTCGATTCGCCTCGTCCTTTATTTCGTTAAGCAACACAATAGACAGCAAGTTATTGGAACTCAAAGACAGGTATTTCTCAATCACATCTCCCACCTTATTTATATCAATAAAATAAGAATCTCCTTCGTATTTCGTCCCATATACCATGTTCAATCCCACCTCTTCATTGGGAGATATCATCAGCAAGCTATACACGTCGAAATAGTCCTTAAAATCCCGATAGGGAGGTGTCGAGAAGAAATAGTTCATGGCTACCTTCGACAGGTCATCGTACTCATCAGACATTCTGTCGGTGAAAGCCTCGCCAGTAATAACAACAGGAATACCAGCGCCTTTTGAGTGGGTCAACAGCTTGGTAACTTTTCCATTCTTGCTATAGTCAGACGATACATATTTGGTTTTCAGTTCATACCCGCTCTGCTGTTTCAGCTTTTTGTCGGCATAGGCCCAAGTGTCAGATGTATATACCACATAAGGCACACTGTCATTCATCTGGTTACCGTCGATATAGAATTTTTCCAGCGATACAAGTTCCTTCACTTCCTCTGGAATACCGCCAGTGATGTTATTACCCGAAAGGATGATGTCTTTCACGAGAAACAGCTTACCCATCTCTGCAGGCAATGAACCCGACAATCCGTTTTTGCTCAGGTCTATTTTGGTCACCAAGCCGTTGGCATCAGCTGTAACACCAGGCCATGAAGCGGCATCACTCAGCGGCTTGGTCAAGTCCCACTTCTTGGTCCAGTTGGCACCACCCAGACTGTTGTACATCGCCTTCAACGCATCCAGCTGTGAGTCGGCCTCTTCCTGCATGATAGCGCTGATATCTACTGACGTGAATGACTTCATCACGCCACGCTCTATCTTTACATCGTTGGTGGTGGTCTTCACAATAGGATGAGTCAGGCCTTCCCCCTCCACCGTGACGGTGATACCTTTGGTAAAGTCGGTAGGAGCCACGACGAAGTAGAAGCTGGTGGGCGACTCACTCAGCTGGACGCCACTGCCCATGGTCATTACTTGTTGGAAACCTGGCACAAATACTTTTACCCCTTCTTTATAAGTAACTGTCCAATCAAGCGGACTCATTTCAAGTGATGGCTTAACTATTGTCGTGTTCAACACACCGCCACCTGACAACTGTTCATTATTATTGCCTTGCAGCGTAATCTTGGTCACCTTGATCGAACCAGCCAAAGCCACCCTAATGACACCGGCAGCCGGATAGAATGTCAGTTGCCCGGAAGGAAGGTTGGTAGAGCCGGCAAACATCGGCATGGACTGAGAAAAACTATTCTCTTTATGCACCACTTTCTCGTCCAGCTTCATTAACAGTTGCTTTGTATTATTCAAAGCAGACAACAGGGGTGGATAAGTGGCAAAATATGCACCGGCTGTGGCGACTGATACATCATCATAATTGAAACGGCCGTCACTCTGGTACACAAATTGGTACCAACCCTTTGAAAAATCTCCTGCAGGAATAACACTAATGGTGTCGTTTGTCTCCCAGAATATCTTCTTGTCGTTTACCAGCATGGTACGTGTATCAGCCATGTCATCGCCGATGGTAGCGTAGATGCAACTGATACCGTCTTCCGCCGGCGTCATCCATTCATTAACATCGTCACTACAGCTTGCCATCGTTGCCAGCAAGCCCATTGTCAGAATATATATATATTTCTTCATAGCATTTCTCTTTTAATGGGTTTACCAATCCTGGTCATCAGAAGAAAACTCTCCGGCAGAATGATTGGAGTCACCTGCCGAAACGACCGTCACCTTACAGGTAGCTTTCTTGCCGCTTCCGTCGTTGGCGGTGGCGGTTATGTTGGCAGTTCCCTCTGCCTTAGCCGTCACCTTGCCTTTTGCATCCACCGTTGCTACACTGGTGTTGTCACTTACCCAAGTCACCGTCTTGTCTGTTGCGCTGTCTGGTTTCACAGTAGCCTTGAGCTGTATGGCATCGTTCACGCCTAAACTCACCGTTGCACGATCGAGCGCCACACTGGTCACTGCTGTTGAAGGCGTAGGTGGAGGTGTTGGTGCAGGAGCTTTAACAGTCACCGTGCAAGTAGCTGTCTTATCCCCATCCTTGGTCTTTACGGTGATGGTGGCGGTGCCTGCTGCCTTGGCTGTTACGGTGCCATCGCTTACGGTAGCCACATTCGCATCGCTGGTTGACCAGCTCACCGTCTTGTCGGTTGCATCAACAGGAGTAACGGTAGCCGTCAGCTTAGCAGTACCTCCCACTTCCAGCTCCAAGGTGGTCTTATCCAGCGAAACACCCGTCACCGCTACGGTCGAAGGTGCTGGTGCTTTTACAGTCACTGTGCAAGTAGCCGTCTTATCCCCATCCTTGGTCTTTACGGTGATGGTGGCGGTGCCAGCTGCCTTGGCCGTTACGGTGCCATCGCTTACGGTAGCCACATTCGCATCGCTGGTTGACCAGCTCACCGTCTTGTCGGTAGCATTAGCAGGAGCAACGGTAGCCGTTAGCTTAGCAGTACCTCCCACTTCCAGCTCCAAGGTGGTCTTATCCAGCGAAACACCCGTCACTGCTACGGTTGAAGGTGCTGGCGTTGGTGACGGTGACGGAGCCGGAATCGGCTCACTGCTGGGGCCCGAATCGCCTCCACCGCACGAAACGAATGCAAAACAAAGCAACATCGTAATAAAAGATGCTAATGTTCTTTTCATAGATACGTAGTTTTAGTTATCATTTGGGTATAAAGATAGGAAAAGATATACACAAATCCAAGAAGGGAAATGATTTTAACATCTATACAGCGAATCCTTCTTGCCCCATCTGACCATCGACAAAGCATACTATCAAAGGTCCGAAGAGGACATGCCCTGCTCTTCGAGAGGGTTCTTCCCCTCTCCAAGGGTAATATCTTATTTGTCAGGAATCAAAAGGGAAAGGCATGTTCTGATGGGTAACATAGGCAAGTAACGGGGGTAGAGATTAGATTGGGTCACCATGGAGAAGTAAAGTGCAACAGCAAAACAAGTTATTTTGGTATCGTCCTATAGTCATGTATGGGGGATAAGAATGCTCTCTTTCTTACCAAAACAACTTGTTTTGCTGTATGAGAAGGCAGTGTAACTTCCGGTAAAAGGTACACTCAACCAAATACGATAAGTATCAATCGATTAACAGGCATGGTGTTACTATGTAATTAAAATGGCAACAAAATAATATGGCAACGGATGCTTACTCAGCAGAAGAGCTAAATCTCTTAAATCACTATACTTATCATAGTAGTGGCAGGAGGCATTCCTTAACGCAAGGAGAAAAAAGGAGCCTGACAGCGTCAGACTCCTTTGGAGGTGCCTGGCGGATTCGAACCGCCGTGCATGGTTTTGCAGACCAGTGACTCAACCACTCATCCAAGGCACCAGGTTTTATTGAATGCGGATGCAAATGTACAACAAATTTTTGAATTGCCAACTATTCGCAGCAAGATTTCTTAGTTTTTTTATCACCAAGGCAGCATTTCTCCTTTTTTTGGTCGTATTGACGCTTGATGTCACAAGGTTGCGAACAATGGGCACAAGGGTCATTATCATGTCGCGTTTGCTGATACAGACGCCAAAAGCTGAGTCCTACCCTACCCACACAAAGCGTCACGATAAGCGCCACTATCCAGTCTTGCCAACCCTGCATCATAGCAATGTGCCAATCTGATAAACCGCAGCTGACACCACCCATGCCACACAAGTGGTATATATGGCGGCAAAGGAAGCCCATCGCCAGCTGCCTGTCTCATTCTTTATCGCCACAATAGTAGCGATGCAAGGGAAGTAGAGCAACACAAACAGCAGATAGCAGTAGCCTGCCAATGGTGTAATGCCATCGTCAAGCATCTCCTGACGCAGACGGGTATATTTCTCATTCTCCTCGCTAAAAGCCTCATCGTCTGCAAACGAGTCGTCGTCTGAATAGATAACACCCAACGTTGAGGCCACGATTTCCTTGGCTCCCACACCGGCAATAAGTGACACGTCAAGTTTCCAGTTGAAGCCCTGCGGTTTGAACACAGGTTCTATGGCCTTCCCTAAACGGCCTATATACGACTGTTCCTGTTGTTGCTGGGTAGTCAGGCTCTCGTCGTGCGGGAAATATTGCAACGTCCAGACAATGACAGATGCCACAAGGATAACACCGCCCATCTTCTTCAGGTATTCCTTGCCTTTCTCCCAAGTGTGACGGCCTATCGCCTTGGCAGTAGGCATACGATACGGGGGCAGTTCCATTACGAAGGGTGTGTCCTCTCCCTTGATGACCAGGCGCGAAAAGATATTGCTCACCACCACGGCTATCAGGATACCGATGGCATAGAGCGAAATCATGGCCAGTGAACGGTACTGCAGGGAAAAGAAGGTGCCTGTTATCATTATATAAATAGGTAGGCGAGCCGAGCACGACATGAATGGCAGAATCATCATGGTGATAAGGCGCGAACGGCGGCTCTCGATGGTACGGGTTGCCATGACTGCGGGTACGTTACAGCCGAAGCCCATGATAAGGGGGATGAACGACTTGCCATGCAGTCCCATCTTGTGCATCAGTTTGTCCATGATAAATGCGGCACGTGCCATATAGCCTGAGTCTTCCATCAAAGAGATGAAAAAATAGAGTATCAGTATCTGGGGCAGGAACACAATGACTGATCCCACACCGCCTATCACACCATCCACCAGCAACGAGCGCAACGAGCCTTCGGGCATAGTGCTGCTCACCACTTCACCTATCCATGCTACACCAGCCTCAATCCAGTCCATGGGATACTGGCCCAGCTCGAAGGTAACCTCAAACATCAGGAACAGCATCAGGAAGAAGATGGGGAAACCCAGCCACTTGTTCGACAGGATACTGTCTATCAGATGGGTTGTCTTGTACGTGTCCACCACCTTGCCCTCGGCAAAGCCTGCCTCTGCCAAAGCGCCATGAATAAATCCGTATTTGGCATCCATAATGGCGGTCTCGGCATCTTGCCGGGTGTCTTGTTCTATCTGGACAGCCGCCTGCTTACGGGCTTCCAGGATAACATCTGCATTGGGCTGGTCGGCGATGATCTGTTCCACCGACTTATCATTTTCCAGCAACTTAATGGCCAGGTAGCGGGTGGAATAGAGCTGACGCAGATGCTCGTTCTCCTTCAACGGTACCTGAACGGTATTGATGCCTCGCTCTACATACTGACCATGATTGACATGGATATGACGGTAATAGTTCTTCAACGGACGATTGCCTTCGGCAAAGTCCTCGATATGATGTTGAGGCGACTTGGTAGCATAAGTATCATGCCATTCCTTGATTTCCTTCGCTACCTCGGGATTGATGTTACCCTTCTCATCGATAAAGTCGGCTCCCTCATACATATTGATAATAATATGGAAGAGCAAATCTACATTCATGCCCGTCTTGAAGGAGGTAGGTATCATTGGCACGCCGAACAGCGAACTCAGGGTCTCGATATTCACCCTGTCACCACGATGTTCAAACTCATCGTACATGTTCAAGGCACATACCATACGCAGGTTCATATCTACCAGCTGGGTGGTGAGGTAGAGGTTGCGTTCCAGGTTGCTGGCATCAATGATGTTGATGACAATATCTGGGCGTTTGTCGAACAGATGCTGGCGTACGTAGAGTTCCTCAGGACTGTAGCACGACAACGAATAGGTACCGGGGAGGTCGGTGAGGTTGAACTCATAGCCTTCAAACGTGGCACGGGCTTCGGTAGCATCAACCGTCACTCCGGCATAGTTGCCCACCCTGCCGTGTGCGCCGCTGGCGAAGTTGAAAAGGGAAGTCTTTCCGCAATTGGGATTGCCAATGAGCGCCACATTGATGATGCGACGTTTTTGCTTGGCCAGTATGAGCTTGTAATCCGTGAAAAGATTGCCGGCAGGTAAGTCATTAGCATCCAGGCTGCCTTGTTGTCTTTCGTGTTCTGCCTCTGCTTCCGAGATGATTTCTATCAGTTCTGCCTCATCGTGCCTGAGTGACACCTCATAGCCCATCAGCTTATACTTTACCGGGTCTTGCAGGGGGGCATTGAGCAATACCTCCACCTCTTTTCCCTTGATAAAGCCCATCTCAATCACACGTTTACGGAAGCCACCATGGCCCAACACTTTCACGATAACGCCTTTCTCACCAGTCTTCAGCTCAGATAATTTCATACTTTTCTTGGTTTATGATGCAAAGATAGTGTTTTGGCCTCCAAAACACAAACTATTTAGAACGATTTAAAAGAAAAGGGAAACAATATACCTACTATTAGGTATTGGGTATAGAAAAAAAAATGTATTTTTGCCGACAGAATATGTTGAAACGTAAAGTAAGACAGTTTATCGAGCGGAAGAGTTTGTTGCAAAAAGGCGACAAAGTACTGGTGGCACTGAGCGGTGGAGCCGACTCAGTGGCATTGCTGCGTGTACTGCTGCAATTGGGTTACGCTTGCGAAGCAGCCCACTGCAACTTCCACTTGCGAGGCGCAGAGTCCAATCGTGACGAGGCGTTTGTCACCGCATTGTGCCAACAACTGAATGTACCCTTGCACGTGAAACGGTTCCAGACGAAGGCGTACGCCAGAAAAAACGGTATCTCTATCGAAATGGCGGCACGTGACCTCAGGTACGATTGGTTTGCAACCTCAGCCAAGAAACTTGACTGCGCGGCGATTGCCGTTGCCCATCACCAAGACGACAGCATCGAGACCTTCCTGCTGAACCTCATCAGGGGCACGGGGCTCAAGGGCCTGCAAGGTATGCATCCCATCAACGGCGCCATCGTTCGTCCTTTGTTGTGCGTGAACCGTCAAGAAATCCTTGACTACTTGCAACACCTGGGACAAGCCTATGTAACCGACAGCACCAACCTGCAAACCGACTTTACCCGCAACAAGATACGCCTGGAACTGCTGCCGTTGCTGGAAAGCATCAACCCTGCCATCAAGCAGCGGCTGCTGCTGACCATGGATCACTTGAAAGAAGCACTCCTTATTTATAATAGCGGCATTAATGAGGGGTTGATGAGGGTGTTGGACAAAAAGGGCATCAACATCGAGAAACTGCTGGCAGAACCATCGCCACAAAGTCTGCTATATGAGTATCTGTCACCCTCGGGGTTCAACGAGACGCAGATCAACGACATCATGCAGACCTTGCAAGGGCAGTCGGGCAAGGTGTTTACCGGCAAGGATGTGTGTGTGGTCAAAGACCGTACTCACTTGATAATGGAAGAAATAAAAGAGCCTACCCCACCCGAGCTTGAGCAGGAAGAGCTGCCTTATACCCCCGACTTTGTCATCCCCAAAGACAAAGACACGGCCTGCCTGGATGCCGACAAGCTGAAAGGAGGAGTGCAAGTGCGGCTATTTCAACCTGGTGACTGGTTCATTCCCTTTGGCATGAAGGGTAAGAAACTGGTGAGTGACTTCCTGACTGACCAGAAAAAGAGTGTTAGCGAAAAAGCCCGCCAGTATGTGCTTTGCTGTGAAAGCGAAGTGGCATGGGTGATTGGCGAACGCATCGACAACCGCTTCAGGGTGGATAATCATACAAAAAGAGTGATTTTATTTAGAAAAAAGAGCGAAACATTATGCTGATATTCTAAATTTATTTACTACCTTTGCACCGTTGAAAAAAAATAAACCCTTTCTTCAACGATTTCCCTTAAAAACACATTTATAATTTTCCATGTATAATATCGTTCAATTAAACGAAAAGTCATTGACTGACTTACAAGCCATAGCTAAAGAGCTGGGCATTACCAAAACAGACTCCTTGAGCAAGGAGGATTTAGTTTACAAAATTCTTGACGAACAAGCTATCTCTAATGCCAATAAAATAGCGGCCAAAGACAAGCAGAAAGAAGAGAAGACCAAGCGTAAGCGTGTGACCGTAACCAACGGCAAGTTGAATAAAGTGTTCTCTGCCAACAAGGAAGGCACCATCTCACGCGAGGAACAGCCTGTTTCTGTGATACAGAAGAAAGTTGTCGAACAGCCAGTAGCTAATGTGGCCCAGGCAGCTGAGCCCGCCATAGCAGCAGAACCTGTCAAGGCGGCAGAGCCTGTCAAGGAAGCAGAGCCTGTCAAGGAAGCAGAGCCTGTCAAGGAAGCAGAGCCTGTAGAAGCAAAGCCAGCTCCTGCCAAGGCGGCAAAGCCTGTGGGAAGACCTTCCAAGAAGCAGAAGACTGCCGAGGCACCCGCTACAGAAGAGAAGCCAGCAGCAGTAGCTGCTCCTGCCCCAAAGGCAGAGGCACCCGCAGCACCTGCTGAAAGTGCAGCACCTGCTGAAGCTGCTGAACCTGCTGCCAACGCCAAGCGCAGAGGCCGCCCTCGTAAGGCACTCGACGTAGAGAAGGTGCTGGAGCGCATACAGCAGAAGAATGCTGCCAAGCTGGAGATTGAGAAAGCTGCCGAATTTGCGGCTACCCCGGCACAGAAGACACAAGATACTGCTCCTATGCCAGCCAGTACGTTCATACCTATCGAGGACCTGCCCAGCGATGGGAAAGAGGTTCCTGCAGAACTGATCGGCAAGTTTAACACTCCCAAGACAGACAACGCCCCTGTAAGGCCTCAACCTCAGTATAACAACCGTCCTTACCAGCAACCGGTTCAGCAAAATGCTCAGCAGAATGCCCAGCAGAACAACGAGAACCAGGAGAAGCGTCAGCCGTTGTACGACTTCGAAGACATCCTGCAAGGATGGGGCGTGCTGGAAATCATGCAGGATGGTTATGGGTTCCTGCGTTCATCCGACTACAACTACCTTTCTTCTCCCGACGACATCTATGTATCTCAGTCGCAAATCAAGCTGTTTGGCTTGAAGACGGGCGATGTGGTGGAAGGTGTGATTCGTCCGCCCAAGGAAGGTGAGAAATATTTCCCATTGGTGAAGGTGAACAAAATCAATGGTCTGAATCCCGATAACGTGCGCGACCGCGTGCCGTTCGAACATCTCACCCCACTCTTCCCCGAAGAGAAGTTTACGTTGTGCAAGGGTGACGGACGCGACAGCATCGATGCACGCATCGTTGATCTTTATACGCCTATCGGCAAAGGCCAGCGTGCCCTGATCGTGGCACAGCCAAAGACCGGTAAGACCACCTTGATGAAAAACATCGCCAATGCCATCGCAGCCAACCATCCTGAAGTATATATGATGGTACTGCTTATTGACGAGCGTCCTGAGGAGGTGACCGATATGGCACGCACCGTGAATGCTGAGGTGATATCATCTACTTTCGACGAACCGGCTGATCGCCACGTAAAAATTGCCAATATCGTATTGGAAAAGGCAAAGCGCCTGGTAGAATGTGGACATGACGTAGTCATCTTCCTCGACTCTATCACCCGTTTGGCACGTGCCTACAATACCGTAGCACCAGCATCTGGTAAGGTACTTTCTGGTGGTGTGGATGCTAACGCACTGCATAAGCCTAAGAGTTTCTTTGGTGCTGCTCGTAACATCGAGGGTGGCGGTTCGCTGACTATTCTGGCAACAGCCCTCACTGAAACAGGTTCCAAGATGGACGATGTGATATTCGAGGAGTTCAAGGGTACTGGCAACATGGAGTTGCAGTTGGATCGTACGCTCAGCAACAAGCGTATCTTCCCAGCCATCAACGTTATCCTGTCAAGTACGCGTCGTGACGACCTGCTGCAAGACCAGCTTACACGCGACCGTATGTGGGTAGCTCGCCGCTTCATGGCAGACATGACGCCACAGGAGGCAATCGAGAAGGTAAAGGGATTAATGGAACAGACCCGCAACAACCAAGAGTTCCTGATGAACATGAATTCTTAATTCTTAGCAACAATGTTTGAAAATTTAAGTGACAGATTAGAACGGTCGTTTAAGATACTGAAAGGTGAAGGCAAGATTACCGAGATAAACGTTGCCGAAACCCTCAAGGATGTACGTAAGGCGTTGCTTGACGCCGATGTGAACTACAAAGTAGCCAAGACATTCACCGACACTGTGAAGCAGAAGGCTTTGGGACAGAACGTGCTGACCGCCGTGAAACCCAGTCAGCTGATGGTGAAGATTGTGCACGACGAACTGGCTACCCTGATGGGTGGCGAGACTGCCGAGATAAACCTTACCAACAAGCCTGCCGTCATCCTGATGTCTGGTTTGCAAGGTTCTGGTAAGACCACCTTCTCCGGCAAACTGGCCCGTATGCTCAAGACCAAGAAGAACCGTCGCCCGCTGTTGGTGGCCTGCGACGTCTATCGCCCTGCTGCTATCGAGCAGTTGCGTGTGCTGGCAGAACAGATTGGGGTACCTATGTACTCTGAGCCTGAGAGCAAAGACCCAGTAAGCATTGCCCAGCATGCCATTGCCGAGGCAAAGGCCAAGAGCTACGACCTGGTGATTGTCGATACCGCCGGTCGCTTGGCTGTGGATGAGGAGATGATGAACGAGATAGCTGCCATCAAGGAGGGCATCAACCCTGATGAAATCCTCTTCGTGGTGGATTCGATGACTGGTCAGGATGCCGTGAACACCGCCAAGGAGTTTAACGACCGCCTCGACTTTACGGGTGTGGTACTGACCAAGCTCGATGGCGACACCCGCGGTGGTGCGGCTCTGTCTATCCGCACGGTGGTAAACAAGCCTATCAAGTTTGTGGGTACAGGTGAGAAGCTGGAAGCCATCGACCAGTTCCATCCAGAGCGTATGGCAGACCGTATCCTCGGTATGGGTGACATCGTTTCGTTGGTGGAACGTGCCCAAGAACAATACGATGAGGAAGAGGCAAGACGCCTGCAGAAGAAGATCCAGAAGAACCAGTTTGATTTCAACGACTTCTTAGGTCAGATTGCCCAAATCAAGAAGATGGGTAACCTCAAGGATCTGGCTGCCATGATTCCTGGTGTGGGCAAAGCCATCAAGGACATCGACATCGATGACAATGCCTTCAAGAGCATTGAGGCCATCATCCACTCCATGACTCCTCAGGAACGTACCCATCCTGAAGTACTGAACACCTCTCGCCGTCAGCGTATCGCGAAAGGCAGTGGTACAGATATTCAGGAGGTGAACCGCCTCATCAAGCAGTTCGACCAGATGCGTAAGATGATGAAGACCGTTACCAGTGGCAAGATTCCGCAGATGGGACAGATGATGAGACAAGGAGGAAGACGCTTTTAACCATTAGCAGTTAGCCTATAATTATCAATTTTCAATTCTCAATTCTACACATGACATTAATTGACGGAAAAGCTGTATCAGCACAAATTAAGCAAGAAATTGCCGCCGAGGTAGAACAAATCGTCGCTGCAGGAGGCAAACGCCCTCATCTGGCTGCCATCTTGGTGGGACACGATGGCGGTAGCGAGACCTATGTGGCCAACAAGGTAAAGGCCTGTGAGGCATGTGGGTTCAAGTCATCCCTTATCCGCTATGAGGCGGATGTCACCGAAGCCGAACTGCTGGCAAAGGTAGAGGAACTTAACCAGGATGCCGATGTAGATGGTTTCATCGTGCAATTGCCGTTGCCAAAGCACATCTCTGAGCAGAAGGTCATCGAGGCTATCGACTACCGCAAGGATGTGGATGGATTCCACCCTATCAACGTAGGACGCCTGGCCATTGGCCTGCCTTGCTATGTTTCTGCCACCCCTAACGGCATCATCGAACTGTTGCGCCGTTACAACATCGAGACATCGGGCAAGAAGTGCGTGGTATTAGGCAGAAGCAATATCGTAGGCAAACCCATGGCTACCCTGATGATGCAGAAGGCCAACCCGGGCGATGCCACTGTGACCGTGTGCCACAGCCACAGCCGTGACTTGAAGAAGGAATGTCAGGAGGCCGATATCATCATTGCTGCTATAGGCAAACCCAACTTCGTGACGGCCGACATGGTGAAGGAAGGTGCCGTAGTCATTGACGTAGGTACCACCCGTGTGCCTGATGCTACCAAGAAGAGCGGATTCCGCCTCAATGGCGATGTGCAGTTCGACGAGGTGGCGCCCAAGTGTTCGTTCATCACACCTGTGCCTGGCGGTGTAGGGCCTATGACCATCGTGTCACTGATGAAAAACACACTATTGGCAGGCAAGAAAGCCATATATCAATAAAAAAACAGGGCAAAACTTTTGTTATTTCAAAGTTTTGCCCTATCTTTGCAACCGCATTCGAAAAGAATGTATATATGGTGCCCGTAGTTCAGTCGGTTAGAGCGTCAGATTGTGGTTCTGAATGTCGTGGGTTCGAGTCCCACCTGGCACCCTGAACAAACAGAAAAGCGAAATGGTTAGCCATTTCGCTTTTTTTGTTTATATGCAACGCTACGGTTACAACTAAAGTTTTCTATTATGGTATTGTTATCTTGATTATCTTATTCTTCCCAGCCTCAAAGTCTTCCTTGAACGGCATCTCAGGGATTACCTTCATATCACCGTTAGCATTCTTGAAAGTAATTCTCACGAAGAACTCCTGGTCATCACCCGGAATCACTTTCCAATTACCACCAGTGGCAGGCAGCGGATCCTCTTCTTTCACAAACACGACTTCTGTTTTGTCAGTCTTCGTGGTTATCTCACTCCAATCGCCTGTGTAAAGGTTCAGCTTACCAGCCGTTTGGATGCCACCCTTCCATCCGAACACCTCAAGCTTCTGCAAATTCAAGCCGGCACCATCGACGATTTCGAAACTGAGGGCTGCAAGGGCATGAGCGAAGTTCAAAGTTACCTTATCGGTTAAAGTTGGCTTCACCTGATTAACAGCCTTGGCATATACCAAGTCATATCCTGGTAAATTAGAAGGCGAGTTATATGTCACCCAAGGGTCACCTACAAAATTGGCAGGAGAGAAACCAGTAATATTATAGGTAGTTCCGGCAGCTATATAAGGAGCGTAGGCAAAGAAAGACAGTTTGTCAACATGGTTACTCTTGGCAGTAGCACCTGTCTCGTTGGGCCAATACTTCAGGGGCGTGTAGGTCCACACAGGATCAACGGCATTAGTACCGGTCACCAACTGGTTATGCATGAAATTGGCAGTAGTGGCAGGAGAGCCATATGCCCCATCAGTCGCACCATTACCATTAGAATAATAGGTAAAGACACCAAAGCCACCGGCTTGTGCTACCATTTGCGGACTGGTCATCCTTTCTTCATTAGCCCTTGTCGTCGCATCATCGTCAGTAGCCGTAAAGAGCACGGGTACGGGAGCTTCTTGAGGCAAGAAGAGTTCATCCTTGTCTGAAGAGCAAGCTGTCACGACTGTAGCAACTGCCATTAAAAGCCACTTGGATATAATATGCTTTCTCATAGTTATATTTCCTTCTTAAAAATCACTCCGTTAGAACACCTCGTCAGTACTTCTCATATTAACTGGCAAATCTATGTCATCCCAATTGTTTACAGTTACCGTAAACTTCACGCTGGTAAGGCCGATGATGGCCACCAAAGTGTTGCCAGTACCTTGCAGGAACGGAATCTCAACATTTTCCTGCACAATGTCGTTAGTAACATCAGATGTGCCGGTCACTACATGATATACCAATCTTACATTATACTTATAGGTAGCAGAACCATTAATAGGTATGAACATCAGCGGACCGTCCAGCAATGACTCGCTGGTGGTGGTCACACCTGCTCCACCTGCACCATATTTCTTGGCATCCTTGATTTTGATGTTATTGTTGTTAGCCGCAGTCGCGTCATATTTAGTGGTGATTTCCCAACCTGCACTTGAAGAGGACGAATAGGTGGTGTTCAAGTTAAAAATACCTTCCAAGCCCAACAGCTTGTCAGCATCGGTCTGCTGTGGAATCAGGTATAAGCCTTCCACATATACCCTGGTATTGGGATCCAAGGTACCACCCCCCGGCAACTGCTCGACTGACAGCTGTGCCTTTATATCCAGCTTCGTAAGAGCATGGTAGAATTTCATATTCACCTTTTCGCCGATAGCCTTCTTGGTCAGATTCAGCAAAGGCTGACCTGTAGTCGGATCTACAGCCCACATCAAATCAACACCTTTTGAAGGGTCATCGGGAGATACACGATATGATACTTTGGCATCGCCGGCAGCAGTCACGGAAGTAAAGGCATAGATACCCGGATCTGTTCCACTCAGCACGCTGGTATAAGGGGCATAAGCCAGGAAAGAGAGCTTGTCGGTATGCTCACTTGTGGCTCCATTGCCATCGGTTGTTGTCTCATTGGGCCAATACTTGATAGGTGAATAGGTCCAACTGACACCTGCATCAGCAGAGGCAACCTCCTGGTTATACATGAAACTGGGGGTTGAAGCACTGCTGTACGCACCATCAGTCGTATTATTCCCATCATGATAGTAGGCAAATACGCCAAAACCATAAGTAGCCAGATCAGACTTCGAAGTGATTTCTGCACGTGTATCAGCATCAAATAGCTGCACACTGGTTTCAAAAGCCACAGGCACTTTGTCTTTTTGTGTCACGTCAATGGAGGGCTCATCATCCATGATAGCATCTTTGGCGCATCCCATGAAAGCTATGGTGGTCATCAGAGCCACTGCCCATCTGTATAATGTTATCTTCTTCATCTTCTCTGCGTATTTATTATGTTACCGAAATTCAAGGTATAGCCTTTTGCGTATGCTGGAAGTGATATGCCTCCAGCAATATTCGTGTCAAGTTCTATGTAAGCACGATGTGCAGGAATGTTCGTTGAGGTGTACATCCAGAAACCAACATTGCGTGAGGTTTTCTCTCTACCCAATGTCAGGACGCTATAGGAAACGATGGTTTTATCAGTCAATGTTCCGGTCAGCAAGTTAACAGACGGAGCACCTGGTACTGTCGGGTTGATTCTATCGTTTTCATTCCAAAGCCACTCCGCGGTTGACTGAGTTCCTGTAGCAGGATCACACGTATATTTCCATCCTTTATACTCTCTCTTATAATTCTTTTTGAAGGCGTAGAACCCGGGGTTGGCTGACACGACATATACAGGCGTATTGGCAGGCAACACATCGCCAGGTGCTGCATACTGCAACGTGTTCAGCTGGTCGGTTGTATAGGCATTACCATCAGCATCTATGGAGATTTCTCCCATATCTTTCACACCTGTCAGCACGTATGCAGTTACGCCCTCTGGCACGATGGATTCATATTGCAAGTAAATGGTGCCTGAATAGTATGTGTGTGCACCCGTAGGAGCTTCTGAATCAGGGCTGATGTACATGATATAGGTATTGCCCGTAACCGTTACATCCATAAACTTTCGAGTGGAATCCCAAAATTTGGTATCGTAATCATAGGTAATGATCTTTTCATACAAGTCAAGATCTCTCTTCACGGCATCCGTAGTAGTAAGCACCAAGTACTTTTTACCACTGCCATCTGTATATATAGATTCATCGTTGATATCGCTACGGCCATCAATAATCAGGTTATCGAACCTACTGATATCTTCTGTTGGGAGGGCATTGGGCAGATAGATAGCCACTTTTTCCCTACCAAGTACCACCAAATCTTCCACTGACCTCTGTTCTTTAATACTAAACGATGACCCAACTTTCATTTGTTTACTTAAATCAAGCGTCAAAAAACGATTATGGCGCAACTCAATCTCCTTCAGCTCAGTGTTTGCATGTAAATTGAGCACACTTAGGTTATTATCCCTACAGAGAAGCTTATCTATATCTGGCATGTCCTCTATATGCTGAATCTCATTAATCAACATCGAGACATGATTGGTTTGTGCATTCATCTCCTCATATAGGCCTGTGGTTTTATTGCGTCTAACGTATGCACCACCGTTTAGCTGCATCTGTGTCAGTACTGGAAAAGTCAATACTTTATGATAGCTGCCGTATCCAGCTCTGTTAGCAATGATTTTCTTTAATTTTGTATGTATAGCAGGATCTACTCCTAAATCCGAAAAAAGGTTATTACTAGCTTCTATTTTCACTAAATTGACATTGGTACTCAAATCTATGGAGGTAAGGAGATTACCTTTATAGTCAAAATTTACTAAGCTGGTGCATCCGGTAACATCAAGTGTTGTTAAAGAATTATTATTGACTGTCAGACTTGTAAGATTGACACAATCCTTGGCAATAAAAGTTTCTAACGGATTATAATTATCGGGTAATTGGTTGTAAGTAAGACTTGTAATAGCTGTACATCCTGAAATGTCTATATATTTCACTGTACTCTTATTGAGTTTTATTAAATTAAAATTATTCAATGAAGTACAATTTTTAGCAATAAAGGTTTCTAACTGGATGGATCCTTTATTGAAAGATGTTATACTACAGTTGCTGATATCGATATATTTAAGGTTTTCGTTAAAAGACGAAGAATTGAAATTCATACTCGTACAACCATCAAATATAAGTCTTTCGATATTGCTATTCTCTGAAGATAATTTTTGTAATCCAGTAAAGCCAGTAAAATCCAAAGTGCCTGTTAAATTGGGGTTATCTTGGAGATACACCTGTCTTAATGCGGTTTTATCGGTGGGAAGGGTAAGATGGGTTATACCACTTTTTCTGCCATAAAATATCTGTAAATTGTTGAGGGCAGACAAATCTACGTTGGGAATGTTGTTTGTGTTTGAACCTGAATTTCCTAATCGGAGCGTAGTGAGTGCAGTAAAAAATTCAATGCCTGTAATATCAGTAATACCCAGATTTTGAATTTCAATTGATTTGACGCCACTAATTTCTCCAGGCGTTAAGATGCCATCTGCGCCATAACTTTGACTCAATATCCAAGCACGGAAATTATCATCAGGAAAGGTTGTAGGGTTTATGTTGATATTTTGTGCCATAGCTGCCATAGAGCAGTTGAAGGCAAGAATAGCCAAAATGAGCCATCGGGTAATGGTTTTCTTATTATCAGTTATGCTGTTATGTCTCTTATCAACGTTCATATCTTTATAATATAACTATCATGCCTATGGCATATTTTGGTGATTCTTTTTTGAGTTTGATGCTTCTGCTGCCCTTCCGCATGCGGCGGAAGGGCAGTGAAGTATCAATAGTTTATACAGTTAAATTCTACATACTAAATTAAGGAGTAGGAACACCTGGCTTGTTCATTGGGAGATAAGTATTATCCTCAGGAACGGTTGTCCAGTCTTTAACATCTACATCCATATCAACGGTATTAACACCGAGAATCAGATTGAACTCATAAGACTTACCCTTCTCCAAGGCCAATACTGCAGGAATCTTCTTCTTAATTACATTCTTCACGTCTGACACGCCATTAGGCAGGTTAGCATCTTTCGTCATCACATGATAGGTAATGGTAATATAGGTATCACCTGCAGGTGGGGTTGTTTCAGGAAGCAACAGCAAATAGTCATCTCTCAGAGGAGTGCCATGCTGGCCAAACACAGACTTTTCTTCGCCAGCTACAACACCGGTCTTTGTCCAAGCCTCTGTAGGATCAGTAGCGTAAGCAGGTAGCCAAGTCAGGTCATCTTCAAGATCAGCATGTCCCACACCGGTCTCTGTAATTTCAAATGGATTCTCGGAAGAAGTATCTTCCCACAATGGGTGACCAGCAACGGTGTTATTCAAATTCAGTGTACCCTTCCAACGCATATCTCTGTCGAATTCAATCTTCTCAATCAGGATCTTGGTCTTATTAGGATCAGCTGCATCAGCATTCCACAATTCTGGAGAACCACCAGGCAAAGCTTGGTTTTTAGCTGCCCGTACAGTCATACCAATCTTGGTCAGTGCATGCATGAAATAGAATGTAATGGTTCTGTCAGTATCAATTGGCTTCACCAAGTTCTTGAAAGGGTAACCGGCTTCAATTGTCATTGAACCACCATCTACACTGTTCCAAATTCTGTTATTCTGCGTAACACCAAACATCAATTCATCAGAATACTTAGAGCTACCGCCAACATAAGTCAGCTTCACATCACCAGATATTGTACCATTTGCAGGAGCTACCTTGATAACGCCTTTTGTCCTGGCAACGGCTGGGGCAACAGTATTATCCATAACAGTACCGTCTGCTGCGATATCAGCTGGGAAAATGTAAGGAGCGTAAGCAAAGAAGCTCAACTTATCCTTATTTACACTGATATTATAATCAGTATTCTCACCATCCTTCTGTGTATTGTTAGGCCAATACTTAATAGGAGAATACTTCCATCCGGAAACTGCAGTAGCGTTAGGAACTACACCAGTAGTTTCTGCCTCCACCTGCTGGTTAAACATAAAGTTAGGCTTAGCAGTTACTGCATAATCTACGCCTTGGGTGTAATAAGCAAATACACCAAAGCCATAATGATTAGCCAACTGAACTTCGTCTCTGATAACACGTGTCACAGCCTCTCTCGGCGTGAAAGTACCAAATGTAATAGGAGTCTGTACATCAGCCTTCTCTGCTGCTTTCAATGCGTCGTACGAGATGTTCGACGAAGGTCCATCACTCTCTGAAGTGCATGCAGCGAACAATAAGGTCGCCGATGCTGCCACAAATAATAAATTCTTTTTCATAACTCTTAAAAAAATGTTTTTAAAATATTAATTCTATCTTATTGTTGTCTCTAAAATTTCAATATGGTTGATTCGCCCTCTTGCCAAGGCTCTACGTCAGCGTCAAAGGCACTATCTGTCTGTTCGGACGGATCTATGTCAGGGAATATCGGAATATTGTCTTCGCCCACAGTATTGATGTCCACATACAAATCCAATTCAAGTTCCAGGTGCATGTCATTGTTAAACTCCATACCTTCTTCCAGGTTACGGTATCTGATAATCTTACCTACGTTATAAGTATAAATCTTCTCGGTACCGTCAATCAGGGTGGCATAAAGTGTCAAGACGTTGAAATCTTCGTCACGCGAACTGACATGCTCCTTGCCATGAGGCAAACCAAATACGGATGTCTGATGGTGGAGATAAACCGTTTTGCGTTCAACCTCTTCCTTATACTTCGTCCATTTGTCAGTAGGCAGCAACATGGCGCGAGTCAAATCCGTGCGGTCGAAACTATATAGGTAGAATCCATCTGCCATACCTGTAATACTGCCCGTCAGTGAAGAAAGGTTCTTAATACCTTTCACCTCTACATATACATTGAGGTTGGTGATAACCGGCTTTATTATCAAAGGCAAGATGTACACACCATTAGAGTCAATAAAGAAACGGGTGTCGGACAAACGCTGCTTGATCCAAGTCTCATAAGGATGGAAAGTAACCTGGTCGAGCATCATCTCATCAGTAATGGTAAAGGAGTCTGATACCACACCAATAGCTTCGGGGTCGGTCATGTAGCGCACACCCTTGTCCCATTCGCCATTCTCATAGAGCGTCACGTCCTTACCATGGGCGCTGATGATGTTGTAGTCATCAGTGTCCCTGAACTCCATCGAACCATACTCGTCGAAGCTATAGCTGAACGCCACGACATGATAGGTAGCCGGATCGAGTTCAACCTGCATGGAGTGAACTTCACGAGTAGTATTGACAATCGGATTATGGCTGTTTTCACGCCAGATCATTACCGTCATACTCTCAGGAGTGAAGCCATAGCGTGTCTCCCAGTCAAATTCCAAACGTACAGTTGCCTTCATAGGTTCCATCACCTCAAGAGGACGACGGTCGCAACCGCTTGCCAGTGCCAAGACTGCCAGCAAGAACGAGCAGAATGTTCTAACTCCTAACTTATATTTCATATTACTTCTCATCTTCTCCTCCTATCCGGCCACAGCCATACTAATGAAAACTTCAGCTTGGTAGGACCAAAGTAGCTGAGGTGCCCGTTGCGCTGCCAAATCAAATGGGTATCGTCGAAACGACCCTCATAATGGCGATAGGGACCTGACACCCAACCTGCACTGGCACTGGTCTCCAAATTCAGATTGCGACCGATACGCCAAGCAAAGCCAATGGTGGCACCTAATGAGGTGAACTCACCCTGGTCACCCTTGCTCTTCCACTCAATGTCATACTTGCCTCCAGCTGCATAGACACCTGCAAAGAAGCCTGTGAGAGGACGATTAGGTGCCTTAAAGGTACGGGTAAACCAGTAACGGCCTTCCAAACCGATGGTCAAAATCTCGTAAGCGTTGCTGTTATGTCTCCATACATACCAAGGGAACCATACTTCGGCCATCACACTGAACTGCTTGTTCGCACCGAACCATCTTTCCACTTCAACATTCGGCGCCAAAGCAGCGTCAAACAGCATATTTGTCTTGACAGCCAAAAGCCAATTCCTATCTTCATCTGTCACAGGAGCAGACTGAGGCTCTGCCACCAGAGGATATTCTTCCGCCTGTACTTCAGTTACGACCTCCTGTCGTGGTTCTGGCTCCTCAGCAACAGCAACAGGCGAAACGGTTGGCTGTACTTCATCGAAATAAATACGGATATAACCTGCAGAACGCTGTTCTGCAAAATGCTTGTCGAGCAAATACTGATAAACCTTACCATTGTTAAGCGTTCTGATGCGGTACTCGCGTAACCACGGGTTCTTGGTGTTGTCGATGATGCGCAACACTTCTTGCTTGCCATCAAACTGACTCTCCTCAATAAGGCTACGCAATTCGTTCCATCCCTCACCTGCGCTTACCAACTCGAATGCCGAGTCTGGCAAATCGAAACGCTGCTGCAGATAACCCTTAACAGAAATAGCACGGTTCATAGCCAGTTGCTTGTTATACTCGTACGAACCCTCAATTGAGGACATACCAATAATTAATATGGTACGCACGCGAGCGAGACTATCATTAACGATTCTACTTACCATCTCCTCCATCTTGCTGAGAGTAGCAGCATTGTTGCGGAAATCACGCTTCAAGACTGACTCGTCCTTTTCAAAGTTTACATACAGCAAAGAGGAATCGTTACGCAAAACCTGAGTACTGTCATATGGGGTATAGCTGGCATAAGAGACAAGAGCAGGCTCGTTGTCAGCCACACGATTGCTTAGAGGGGTAGGCACAGTAACCGTTTGCTGTGCTAACACAGACAAGAAAGAAAGCATCAACAACGATGTTGTCAAAAACTTAGTTCCTTCGCTTACAGGTTTAAACTTTATCATATAATGCCTACAAATTTAAGTTTACAGTTAAAATTTATATCAATAGCCATTGTTTATCAAGAACTTTCACCATCTTCCCAGCACATTTAGGATACACTGAAAATGGGGGTTTGATAAATAATCGTGCAAAGATATACGCTTTTTTTTAATTACCAACCACTCTTTTAGTTAATATGTGTTAATAGAATGAAATTTGCTTAAATCTGTTTTAACTATGTTGTAATGATTTACAATATACATATTAAAATAGAGAGCACGCAAATTAACGGTGCTCTCTTTTAGTTAGAAGTAGTATATGTCGTAGCGTGGAATTGAATATAGTAAAAAGTGTAGTGAATGTTCTATTTTTTCACGAAATACAAACCAATGAAATCCTTCTAATATCCTTATATAAAATATTTTAAAAAGTGTACTCTTTACACCTCCTATTTGCAAATATATAGAATATTTATCTATTTTACCCTACATATTATCGTTAATAATTGTTAAACACATAATAAATCCCGTTTATTTTCAAATAGATAGGACTTATAACAGATAGAAATAAAGACGTAAAGAATATGAACGGTAATGGTTTTTGACTAATAAATTGCAAGAACTATAACAAAACAGAAAAATTGAAAGTAGCGGCACACTGATAGCCTTCATGGTATAAATTTAGCAATTTCGCGACATTTCTCTCCATACGACCCACTACTATGGGATTAATTGGACGGATTACGACTGCCTTACCTTGACGCTCCAACTCCTCCAACTGCTCCAACTGACGATTATACATCTGGCCACGTTGGCGGATAGCTTCCTTGAGCAAGGGGTATTGCCTATAGAGGAAGCCCGGGATATAGGGTTTCTTCTCGTTCTTGCGATAGCCCATGTTGCGTGTGAGCACCACCACCACCCTCTCATAGCCCTGAGAAAAAGCACGCTCGAAAGGTATAGAGTCAGCGATACCGCCATCCAGCATGGGGCGACCGTCCACATAGGCGATAGGACAGCCGAAAGGAAGACTGCACGATGCTTTGACTATATCGATGATGCGCTTCTCATCATGCTTCTCCTCCCAATACTCAGCCTTTCCTGTCAGACAATCGGTAGTGACACTTTCAAACCGGCAAGGATTTGCTGCATAGACATCGTATCTATAAGGAATGATGCGTTCGGGAAAATCGTGGAACATCAGCTGATAATCCATGATGTTACGCTGGGTGAACAGGTACTTCCAACCTATATAATGATATTTGTCAAGCAAGTCGATATTGGCCAACTTGGCACGTCCTCGCTGGTGCGACATATAAGACAGTCCGTTGCTGGCACCAGCACTTACCCCCACAGTATAAGGGAAATAAATGTTGTTGTCCATGAAATAGTCAAGCACTCCACAGGTGAACACACCACGCATGCCCCCACCCTCCAACACGAGGGCCGTCTTCTTATCTACTATTACAGATTGTCCCATGATTTGACATTTTCTTATGCAAAGATAGCGAAAGTTGGTAAATTATACGTATCTTTGCGTCAATTCAAAACAATTTTAATTTCAAAGATGATGAAAAAGTATATTTTATTAGCTGCAATTGGGTTGATGAGCCTGAACGTTGCAGCACAGGATGCCCCCAAGGAGAACGAGGGCTTCAAGTTTACAGTAGTAAAAGAGATTCCCATTACATCTGTGAAGAACCAAAGCCGCGCCGGTACTTGCTGGTGCTATTCTGGATTGGGATTCCTGGAGGCAGAGTTATTGAAAGCCGGCAAGGGCACCTATGATTTCAGCGAAATGTTTATCGTGAAGAACACTTATATGGATCGTGCAGACGCAGCCGTTCGCACTCACGGTGATGTCAGTTTCTCACAGGGTGGTTCGTTCTACGATGTATTGTATGGAATGGAGCATTTTGGATTAGTACCCGATGAAGTGATGCCCGCCGGAGCGATGTATGGCGATACCATCAGCAACCACACTGAGCTGAGTGCCATCGCTGATGCTGCTGTGGCAGCCATCGCCAAGGGTCGTCTGCGCAGCTTGCAGCACGACAAGGACAACAACCTGTTGTGGAAGAAAGCTGTAAAGGCTATCCATGATGTATATCTGGGTCCAGATCCAACGACATTTACCTATAACGGAAAGACCTACACTCCGAAGAGTTTCTTTGAGAGCACTGGTTTGAAGGCCAGCGACTATGTCTCACTGACTTCATATACCCATCATCCTTTCTACGAGCAGTTTGTACTGGAAATCCAAGACAACTGGCGTTGGGCACAAAGCTATAACCTGCCTATCGACGAACTGATGGAGGTATTTGACTATGCCCTCAACAATGGCTACACAGTACTGTGGGGTTCTGACGTGAGCGAGGAAGGTTTCAACCGTCAGGGTATCGGTGTTGTGCCTGACATCGACAAGGTAGTGGAGCTGAGCGGCTCTGACATGGCTCACTGGCTTAAGCTGCCTGCTACCGAGCGTGATGTAACCTCAAAGCCAAGTCCTCAGAAATGGGTGACCCAGGCTGAGCGTCAATTAGCATATGACAACTATGAGACAACCGATGACCACGGCATGCTGATTTACGGTCTTGCCAAAGACCAGGACGGCACCGACTACTACATGGTGAAGAACTCTTGGGGTGACAGTGGCAAGTATCACGGTCTGTGGTATGTATCCAAGGCTTTTGCCCGTTACAAGACCATGAATATCGTAGTTAACAAGAAGGCGTTGCCAAAGAGCATTGCTGAGAAATTGAAAATTGACAATTGAAAATTGAAAATTGACAATTGAAAATTGAAAATTGACAATTGAAAATTGAAAATTGAAAATTGACACTTCTCGGAACAGCGAGAGCAGAGCGATGCTTGCATCAGCTATGCCGAGTCGTGACAGAATTGGGCGAAGACAATTGAAAATTGAAAATTGAAAATTGAAAATTGAAAATTGATTATTTCTGGAGCAGCGAGGGCAGAGTCAAGCTTGCTTGAACTATGCCGAGTCGTGACAGAATTGGGCGAAGACAATTGAAAATTGAAAATTGACAATTGACAATTGAAAATTGAGACAATCTGGAGCAGCGAGGGCAGAAGTCAAGCTTGCTTGAACTATGCCGAGTCGCGACAGAATTGGGCGAAGACAATTAGAAAAGTGGAGGTGAGTAAACTCAGTTCCACTTTTTCTTTTTAGATGGTAAAGTCAGAGAAAACGGGTACCATTTAATAAATTACTCTCACTCGGAAATATCCAAATAAATTTGGCATTTCGCTCGTTTATTCGTAACTTTAGATAAGTTACTCCATCTCGGCATAAAAAATATGCTCGCATATTTTGTTCTGCTCTCGATTTTCCGTAACTTTGCAGCCAATTTGGAAAATACTTAAAATAAACAATAATGAGTTTGAAAATTGTAGTATTGGCAAAACAAGTACCCGACACTCGCAATGTGGGGAAAGATGCCATGAAAGCCGACGGAACCATTAACCGTGCGGCACTGCCTGCCATCTTCAATCCCGAAGATTTGAACGCTTTGGAACAGGCACTCAGACTGAAAGACGCATTTCCCGGCTCAACGGTGACACTGCTCACTATGGGCCCCGGACGCGCAGCTGAGATTATTCGTGAAGGACTATTCCGTGGTGCTGATGGCGGCTATGTACTGACCGACCGTGCTTTTGCAGGCGCCGACACACTGGCAACTTCTTACGCTATCGCTACCGCCATCCGCAAGATTGGCGAGTACGATATTATCCTGGGAGGCCGTCAGGCCATTGACGGTGACACCGCCCAGGTGGGTCCTCAGGTAGCCGAGAAATTAGGCTTGCCACAGGTAACATACGCTGAAGAAATCGTCAGTTTAGACGAGCAGTCACGCAAGGTGGTGATTCGCCGTCATATCGATGGTGGTGTGGAAACCGTAGAAGCTCCACTGCCTTTGGTAGTGACCGTCAACGGCAGTGCCGCTCCCTGCCGTCCTCGCAACGCCAAGCTGGTGCAGAAATACAAACGTGCATTGGGTGCACAGGAGAAAGCAGCCATCACCAAAGACGGTGCTGCCCTCCCCTATGCTGAGCTTTATGAGCAGCGTCCCTACCTGAATTTGGTAGAGTGGACAGCAGCCGACGTGAATGCTGACCTCGAGCAGTGTGGTCTGAACGGATCGCCCACCAAGGTAAAGACCGTCCAGAACATTGTGTTCCAGGCAAAGGAGAGCCAGACGCTGACCAGCAGCGATGCTGACGTGGATGGATTGGTAAAAGAATTGTTGGACAAGAAGATCATCGGCTAAGATTTATGAACAATGTATTTGTATATTGTGAGATTGAAGGCACAACTGTAGCCGAAGTATCTCAAGAGTTGCTGACCAAAGGTCGCAAGCTCGCCAATCAACTGAATGTTGAGTTGCATGCCATCGTGGCAGGCACGAATATAAAAGGCAAGGTAGAAGACCAGATTCTGCCCTACGGCGTTGACAAGCTATTTGTTTTCGACGCTCCAGGTCTGTTCCCCTACACCTCTGTACCTCACACAGACATCCTGGTTAACCTCTTCAAGGAGCAGCAGCCACAAATTGCACTGATGGGTGCTACCGTGATTGGCCGTGACCTGGGTCCTCGTGTTTCTTCGTCACTGACCAGCGGTCTGACAGCCGACTGTACCCAGTTGGAGATTGGTGACCATACCGATGCCAAGACAGGTGCTGAATACACCAACCTGCTCTACCAGATTCGTCCTGCATTTGGTGGCAACATCGTGGCTACCATCGTGAACCCCGACCACCGTCCCCAAATGGCCACTGTCCGTTCTGGCGTGATGCAGAAAGCCATCTATGAGGGCACCTGCAAGAAAGAAGTGGTATATGCCGAAGTGGGCAAGTATGTCAGCCCTGAGGCTTTCGTTGTGAAGGTACTCGACCATCATGTGGAGGCTGCCAAGCACAACCTGAAGGGCGCCAAGATTGTGGTAGCAGGCGGTTATGGCATGGGAAGCAAGGAAGGTTTCGACATGTTGTTTGAATTAGCTAAGGTGCTGCATGGCGAGGTTGGTGCCAGCCGTGCTGCTGTGGATGCAGGTTTCTGCGACCACGACCGGCAGATTGGCCAGACAGGTGTGACCGTTCATCCAAAGGTATATATTGCCTGTGGCATCAGCGGACAGATCCAGCATATCGCAGGTATGCAGGATTCCGACATCATCATCTCCATCAACAACGACCCTGATGCTCCTATCAACAAGATTGCCGACTATGTAATTAACGGCACAGTTGAGGAAGTGGTTCCCAAGTTGATTAAGTATTACAAGCAAAATTCGAAATAACTATGGCAAATTATTATAGCGACTACCCTGAGTTGAAGTTCCACCTCAACCATCCCCTGATGGAGCGCATCGTGGAACTGAAGGAACGCGGCTATGCCGACAAGGATCAATTTGAAGATGCACCTGTTGATTACAACGATGCTATTGATAACTATGACCGTGTGCTTGAAATCGCTGGTGACATTGCCGCCAATGTGATTGAGCCTAACAGCGAAAGCGTGGATATCGAAGGTCCTCACTTGGTGGACGGACGCATGGTGTATGCTGAGAAGACCAAAGAGAACCTGGCTACCACTATCAAAGCTGGTTTGAACGGTGTGCCTATGCCCCGCCGTTATGGTGGTTTGAATTTCCCCACCGTTCCCTACTCTATGGCTTCTGAGATAATCTCTGCTGCCGATGCCGGTTTCCAGAACATCTGGTCTTTGCAAGATTGTATTGAAACCTTGTATGAGTTTGGCACTGAGGAACAGCGCCAGAAATATATCCCCCGCGTATGTCAGGGTGAGACCATGTCAATGGACTTGACAGAACCAGATGCTGGTTCCGACCTCCAGCGCGTGATGCTGAAGGCCACCTACAGCGAAGAAGAGGGTTGCTGGTTGCTGAATGGTGTGAAGCGTTTCATCACCAATGGTGACTCTGACATCCATTTGGTGCTGGCTCGTTCTGAAGAAGGTACCCGTGACGGACGCGGTTTGTCCATGTTCATCTATGACAAGCGTCAAGGCGGTGTAACCGTTCGCCACATTGAGCATAAGTTGGGTATTCATGGCTCTCCAACCTGCGAGTTGGTGTATAAGAACGCCAAGGCTGAGCTTTGCGGCGACCGCAAGTTAGGTTTGATAAAATATGTGATGAGCCTGATGAACGGTGCCCGTTTGGGTATCGCTGCCCAAAGCACAGGTGTGAGCCAGGCTGCCTATAACGAGGCATTGGCCTACGCACGCGACCGTAAGCAGTTTGATAAAGCCATTATCGAGTTCCCAGCTGTATATGAGATGCTGGCTCGCATGAAGGCCAAACTCGATGCTGGTCGCAGCATCCTCTACATGACCTCCCGCTATGTGGATATCTACAAAGCACTGAACGACATCAGCCGTGAGCGCAAGCTGACTCCAGAAGAACGTCAGGAGCAGAAGAAATACACTCGTTTGGCAGATGCTTTCACTCCCCTGGGCAAGGGTATGACATCTGAGTATGCCAACCAGAATACCTACGACTGCATCCAGATTCATGGAGGTTCCGGCTTTATCATGGAGTACAAGGCTCAACGCCTGTACCGTGATGCCCGCATCCTCTCCATCTACGAGGGTACCACCCAGTTACAGGTGGTGGCAGCTATCCGCTATGTCACTAACGGCACTTACTTGGAAATTCTGCGCGAGTTTGAGCAAGAGCAGGTAATCGACGAGCTGAAGCCGTTACAGGAGCGTATCATCGAGATGACCAACAAGTTTGAGGCAGCTACCAACCTGGTGAAGGAAGCTGGCAATCAGGAGCTGCTTGACATCCTGGCTCGTAGCCTGTATGAGATGGCTGCTGTGAATGTGATGGCCAACCTCTTGCTGCAGGATGCTTCTCGTGCTCCTGAACTGTTTGCCAACTCAGCTAAGGTATATGTGAACCTGGTAGAATCAGAGGTTGAGAAACACTTCAAGTTTATCAACAGCTTCAAGGCAGAAGATTTGGAAGCATACAGAAAGAATTAAAGACCCCTCAGTCACTTCGTGACAGCTCCCCTAAACAAGGGAGCAAAAAGGCCCCTCAGTCACTTCGTGACAGCTCCCCTAAACAAGGGAGCAAAAAGACCCCTCAGTCACTTCGTGACAGCTCCCCTAAACAAGGGAGCAA
>Ga0256404_1002290_pt1 | contig 42724 bp, 34 predicted proteins | sample RumenRJG_01DNA_FD_185990 | JGI IMG/M metagenome (GOLD analysis project Ga0256404, IMG submission 185990) | Bovine rumen microbial communities from Lethbridge, Alberta, Canada - RJG_01 | ecosystem: Host-associated > Mammals > Digestive system > Stomach > Rumen | place: Canada: Alberta | collected... | reverse complement strand
AGGGCATCAACAATAAAATCAAGGTGATGAAAAGAAACGCATATGGCTTTAGAGATGACAGCTATTTCACGCTCAGGCTCTTCGCACTACACGACTGCCACATCACGCGAAATGTCGGATGAGCCTTATGTCTTCAACTTTGCCGACGACTGGCAGAATGTGGCCCTGATGCGTGGCATCACCGCAGTTCCGGCACACTTTGCCTTTGCTGTAATCATGGGCTTTTTCTTCTCGCTGGTGCACATCGGCAGGCGTCACACCCAGCGCGACCGCGTGATGGTGCTGGTTGCACCTGTGCTGGCGCATGGTGCATACGACGGCATCCTCATGGCCGGCGGCACGCTGCCCGACGGGCCGCTGACGGTGCTGTTCTCGCTGCTCCTTATCGCCCTGATGATCAAGCTGGTGCGCATCTGTCGCCGCTACATTCGCACACTGCGTGCGTTTGACACCATGCCCCGCTAAAGGCAGCAACACCCCTAAAAAAGCCGCGGCCCTCCGATCGAGGGTCGCGGCTTTTGTTGTGCAGAAGGTGGTGGCGCGATTACTTCTCGGCCTCCTTGTCCATGCTGATGACCTTCCAGATGCAGGCGGCAAGTGCTCCACCGACGAACGGGCCAACGATGAAGATCCACAGCTGTTTGAGCGCATCGCCACCAGCCAGCAGAGCAGGACCGATCGAGCGTGCCGGGTTGACGCTAGTGCCGGTGTAGTGGATGCCCACCAGGTGAATCAGAATCAGCGACAGGCCGATAGCCAGGCCAGCCAGGTTGTTGGTGGCACCATTGGTCTTGCTGGTAGCTCCCAGCACGACCAGCACAAAGAGCATGGTCAGCACAATCTCGGCAATCAGTCCGGTGGTCACCGACACCGTGCCAGGTGTGCCAATCTCGTTGAGCGTCTGCAGTCCGTTGGCACCGAGGCCGCAATCAAAGCCTGCCAGTACGCCCAGCACACAAGCGGCCAGGATGGCACCGATGGTCTGGAAGATCATGTACATGCCGCAGTCCTTGGCGTTGATGCCGCCGTTGAGAAACACGCCCAGTGTGATGGCGGGATTGATGTGGCATCCGCTGATGCCGCCGATGGTGTAGGCCATGGCGACGACCGCCAGACCGAAAGCAATGGCGGTGCCAATCACTGCCGGTGTTCCGGCAACAACACCCGTGTTACAGCCCAGACTCACGGCAGCGCCGCAGCCGAGGAAAGTCAGTACGAACGTACCTACGCATTCTGCTAAATACTTCTTCATAAAGGATTGATTTATAAATTATTAAATAAGTTATTTCAGTCTTGTCACGAAATAAGATAACGCAAAAATAGACAATTTTTCGATAAACCGCAAGTTTTTGTCGCAAAAAATGCGTATATTTGCGCCACTAATGGGTCATGTGCTCGTCACTGACCACAGAATGAAGATCAGTTATTCTTAATTATTTTTATCGAGATGAATATTTCAATCGTAGGTACTGGATATATGGGACTGGTCACCGGCACCTGTTTTGCCGACCTGGGTGCAACGGTGACATGTGTCGACACCGACCGTCAGAAAATCAACCGACTGGTCTATGGCTCAATCCCCATCTATGAGCCGGGGCTGGAAAAGGCCATCACGACCAATGTCAACGAGGGCAGGCTGCGCTTTGTGGGCGACTTTGCCAAGGGTTTCACCGATGTCGACTATGTGTTCTGCGCCATCGACACCACGCCCGACGAGGACGGTTCGACCGATTTGGCTCCAATCTTTGACATCGCGCGCGTGTTCGGGCAGAGCATCAACCAGCCGTGCACCTTTGTGCTGAAGTCGACCGTGCCAGTGGGCACCGCGCTCAAGGTCATCGACATCATCAAGCAGGAGATTGCCGACCGCAAGATTGACCTGCACTTTGATGTGGTGAGCAACCCCGACTTCATCACCGAGGGCAACGCCATCAAGGACTTTCTGAAGCCCGACCGCATCATCATCGGCACCGAGCAGCCCAGCGCTGTCGATGCCATGAAGCGTCTGTATCACACCATCCTGCACCACAACGAGTATCACGTGATCTACACCGACACACGCACGGCCGAGATGATCAAGTATGCCGCGACATCGATGCTGGCCACCCGCGTGAGCTTCATGAACGAGATAGCCAACCTGTGCGAGCGCGTTGGTGCCGACATCAACACCGTTCGGCATGGTGTTGGCACCGACAGCCGCATCGGTCCGAAGTACATCTTCCCGGGCTGTGGCTATGGCGGCACGCTGTTTCCGCAGGACATCAAGGACCTGATTAAGATAGGTCAGAGCAACGGCTGCCCGATGAATGTGTTGCAGGCCGTTGACGATGTGAATGTGCGCCAAAAACGCATCCTGTTTGAGAAACTCAAGGAGCACTTTGGTGATGACCTCAAGGACAAGACGGTGACGCTTTGGGGCCTGTCGTTCAAGCCCGAGACCGACGACATGCGCGAGGCTCCGTCGATTGTCACGCTCAACCAGCTCACCGAGGCCGGATGCAATGTGCGCGTCTACGACCCGGTGGCCATGAATGCCACCAAGCTGCGCTGGGACCATGTGTATTGCGGCATCGACATGTATGATGCCGTCAAGGGTGCCGACGCACTGCTCATCCTCACCGAGTGGCGGCAGTTCCGCATCCCGGCGTGGGACCGTGTGCGATCGCTCATGCGCACGCCCCTGGTCATCGACGGTCGCAACATCTATGATCCACTAGAGCTAGAGCAGATGGGATTCACCTATCGTTGCATCGGACGTTAAGCAGTGTTGGCGATGAAGAAATTGCTCATCTTTTCCGTCATACTGATTGTGGCGGTCGCCTGCAAACAACAGACGCGCGAACAGATAGCGCAGAAGTTGGGCGAAGCGATGATCAACAAGGTTGAGAAGGATGTCAACCAGCGCATTGGCAAGATGCTCGCCGGCATGCTCGAGCACCCTGACAGCTATGAGCCTGTCAGTACCGACATGGCCATCGTCATGAGCAACATGGTGATGTATGACTCGCAGGCCTTTTTGGCCCTTCGGGACGCACGCTCGCACATCAACCAGTTTCGCAAGGTGTTCAATGGCGACACGACATCGGCTGTCACCCGCGCCGAGATCGAGGTCATTGGCAACATGATGTGGGTACTGGCCGACAGGCTCAAAGCCATTGAGCAACGGCCCGTCGAGTTTGAGGCTATTGATGCCTATCATCAATTCAAAGTGCTGAGCAAGCAGGGAAATAAGGTCAAGCGCGGCTATCACTTCATCATCCATCGCGACAATCGCATCACACTGCTCTGCGATGACGAGGAGTTTAAGCAGGTTCAAGCCTTTGCCGACTCGCTGCTCAATGGCAAAGTGAAAATTATCCCCGACAATGGCTAAACCACTCTTATATGTCCTGCTGGCATTGTTGGCCGTGGCGTGCGGAGGCAAGCGACAGGCCGATGGTCAGCCAGCTGCCGCTCCCGACGACGCCGCCGGCCGTGGTCACCAGGCGGCATGGGCCGTGGCACACACCGACCATGCCGACACCATAGCCCTGCAACGCGCCATCCTTGATGTCCGTGCCACACACGACCTGTATGTGCTCAACGGCGATGACGATGCCGCCCAAGACTTTGAGCAGGCCTTTGCCGACTCGCTGCGCCGTGCCGACCCACAAGTGGCCGAACAAATCTTTGGTAACCAACAACCCTGAAGACGATGAAACACCGACTACTACTCGCTGTGACCGCCCTGGCACTCGCGCTCGGCGCATGCCAGCAGGCACCCACCCAGACCGGCCAGGCACTGGCACAGGAGTTCATTGCAGCCTGGGGCGACACAACCGCGCTCAAGCAGGTGGCAGCGCACTACCACGCCGCCAGCGACAGCCTGTGGGTGCCCAACACCGACATGTATCTCAAGCGAGCATTCCTTGAGGGCACGGCACTGAACGACTCGATGCGCGCCGTGGCACAGCTCATCGCCTACGACATCGACGACTATGCCCACCTGCAGGCCTATCGCATCTTGGGCGACCGCCCCGACAAGCACTTCCAGCCCGACACGGCACGCCTGCTGCTGCAGCTCATCGACTGGTCGACCCAGATGATGCACAAGCCAGACTATGCCGCGGCAGCCAAGCAGGCCGTCGACCGACAAGTGCAGGACCTGAGCGTCGACCGTCAGATGGCCATCTACACCCTGGTGGCTACACCCACCACGCTGGGCATGGAGCTCAAGGCTGAACGCGAAGCGCCCGATGCCGACCATCGGCTCATTGACAAGCAAGTCAAGGAGCTGGAACGCATCTATGACGCGCAGCAGCTGCAGGAGTTCCACAGCGCCTACGGCAGCGAATAGCGAACAGCGAACAGCGGACAGCTGTTCGGCGGGACGCAAATCCGACCGAATGGGTACACCAGGCGAAGGTAACGGCCCTACTACTCCACTACCCTACTACTCCACTACCCTACTACTCAATTTTCAATTTTCAACAGGTGAAGGACTATAATCACTATCTCGACAAGGTCAACCGCGCAATCAGCGGCATTGACTATCCCAAACAACCAGCAGGACTCTACGAGCCCATCGCCTACACGATGGCGCTGGGCGGCAAACGTCTGCGCCCTGTGCTCACGCTCATGGCATGCGAAGCCCTGGGCGGCGACCCCAGCAAGGCAATCGATGCGGCACTGGGCATCGAACTGTTTCACAACTTCACGCTGCTGCACGACGACGTGATGGACCGTGCCGACGTGCGGCGCGGTCAACCCACCGTGCATCGCCGCTGGAACGACAATGTGGCCATCCTCAGTGGCGACGCCATGCTCACGTTGGCCACACAGCACATCGAGCGGGTCGATGACCGTCACCTGCCCGCCGCCATGCGCCTGTTCAACCGCACAGCCATGGAAATCTACGAGGGGCAACAGTGGGACATGGACTTTGAGCATCGGCAGGATGTCACCGAACAAGAATACATCGAGATGATCCGGCTCAAGACATCGGTGCTGCTGGGATGCGCATGCCAGATGGGAGCCATCATTGCCGATGCCGGTGCCGACGACTTGCAGGCCACCTACGACATGGGCGTGTCGCTGGGGCTGGCTTTCCAGCTGCAAGACGACATGCTGGACGTGTGGGGTGACCCTGCCACGTTCGGCAAGGAGGTGGGCGGCGACATCATGAACAACAAGAAGACTTTTCTGCTCATCCATGCCATGAACCTTGCTCAAGGCGACGATGCTCTCGAGCTGCGCCAATGGCTCAATGACCCATACGCGCTGCGTGACCAGAAGTTTCCCGCTGTGCGTGCCATCTACGAGCGGCTGGGTCTGCAGCAGCTCAGTCGCCAGGCCATCGAGCACTACAACCGTCAGGCGCTTGATGCCCTGCAGCGTGTCGGCATGGCCGACGAGCCTCGCCAGGCCTTCGCCCAGCTCATCACACGCCTCACCACCCGCAACAAGTAATTTTTTCCTTAATGCAAAATGCAGGGACGCGGCATGCCGCGTGATCGCCAAACGAAGGTATCGGCCCTACTACTCTACTACCCTACTACCAAAAATTACTTAACTCCTTAACTTCTTAACTTCTTAACTTCTTAACTTCTTAACTTCTTGATTGACACTCATAGCCATATCTATAGCGCGGAGTTTGACGACGACCGCCAGCAGGTGATGCAGCGGGCCAGTGATGCCGGTGTGACACACATCATCCTGCCCAACGAGAACCTTGGCAGCGTGCAGCTACTGCTCGCCACACAGCGACAGTGGCCCGACCACATCAGCCTGGCTCTGGGCTTGCACCCCGAGGAGGTGCATGACGACTGGAGCGACCAGCTCGACCGGCTCGAGCCGTTGCTCGATCAGCACCGATGGGTTGCTGTGGGCGAGGTGGGCATCGACCTCTATTGGGACAAGACCTACTGCCGCCAGCAGATGCATGCACTTGAGCGCCAACTCGGGTGGTGCTGCGACCGTGACCTGCCGTTCATCATCCATTGCCGCGAGGCACTCGATGAGGTGCTTGATGTGCTGGGCATGTTTCGCGGGCAGATGCCGCGTGGCGTGTTCCACTGCTTCACCGGCGATGCTCACGACATCGACCGCATCCGCGCCGTCGGCGACTTCTACTTCGGCATCGGCGGCGTGCTCACGTTCAAGAAGAGTACCCTGCCCGCAGTGCTGCCCGTCATCACGCTCGAGCGCATCCTGCTCGAGACCGACGCTCCCTATATGGCCCCGGTGCCTCACCGCGGCAAGCGCAACGAGAGTGCCTTCGTCGCCTGCGTTGCGCAAGCAGCTGCACAGTGTCTGGGCACCGACCTTGCCACGGTGGACCGCGTCACCACCGACAATGCCCACTCCCTGTTTGGAGTGAGGGGGTGAGGGGGCAGGGGTCAGGAGTGAGGGGTCAGGAGTGAGGGGGCAGGGGCTGTGAGGGGACACTCACAACCGAGAAGTGAAAGCTGGACAAGTTTGCAATCGATTGCAAACTTGTCCAGCTTTCGTGGCATGGTGTGGCCATCACAACAATGGCCACCCGGGGGCTCAACGCACCACGTGCTTGCGGCCGTCACGGATGTAGAGGCCGGCAGGCAGGGTAGAGAGGTCGACGCGGCCCAGGCAGATGCCTGTGATGGTATAGACGTTTCCGTCGGTCACGGCAGCAGCCTCAACCTGCTCGATGGCCGTTGCTTCGGCCAGGACAACCTGGGTGGGGAAGATGGCATAGCGTGTCATGTTCCAAGTCAGCACGCCTGTGACGTCCACGGCCTTGTCGACAAACGAATCCAGGTCGTAGTCTCCCACATTCATCTGGTCGACGAGCTGGATGTTCTCGCCATCGCTGGTGGTGATAAAATAGAAACGGCCAGGCTTGGTGACAGTGACATTCTCGACTTTGACCAGGCGGCTGAAGTTGTCATTGCTGGCCACCTCATCGACGCTCATCACGGTGGGTTGGAGCTGATTGTCGCTGGTGACGGTGACCTCATCGAGCGAAGTGAGTGCGTCGCTGGCAGCACACGGGATGATGTGGTCCTGGTCGAAGTCGTCTTGGTCGCGGGTGAGGCAAATCACGCCGTTGAGCACATCATTGCGGCTGACGTTGAGGCTGGCGGTCACCTGCACAGCACCTGTTGCGTCCTCCACAAACGTACCTCCCCAGTATGCTCCGTTGACCTGCGCGTCGGTCAGCGTCAGTCGCGCGGGCGTTCCCGGCTCCAGGGCCAGGAACTGTGCGATGTTGGCACAGTCGGTGCGGGTGGTCTCTGACGGCGTGTAGGTGTCGGCATCAGCATCGTCGGTGGTGACGGTCATGGTCAGCAGCAACGACTGGGTGTTGTACTGGTTGGCCGCATTCTCGTTGTCAAAGGTGATGGCTGAGGCATTGCCTGTCCACACATAGTTGTCGGCATCGAGCGAACCATTGCCGGCCTGTGCCTCAAGAAAGAACTTGTAGTTCTGCACCGTGAAGGTCACTCCCTTGATGGCGCGTCCCTGGTCGGCCGTGAGGGTGATTTTGCCGCCCACTTGCAGATACTGCACTCCGGCATTGGTACGCCACATACGGTTGACCTTTGCTCCGTCGACAGCAGTGAGCACGACATCGCCCTGGCGGATTTCCTGCCCGCTAATCACGCCTTTGGTGGCATCCTCCCAGTCGGCGGGAGTGGCCACCTCAAGGCCCAGGTTGTTGTCAACAAAGTCATAGAGGTTCTCACGAGTCTCGGCCTGGGCACTGATGCTCATCATTGCGCTGGCCAGCAATGCCATAGCACTGAGTTTGGTAGAAAAATTCATATAGGTTTATTTTTTAGGGTTATTTTTGGTAGTGGAGTAGTTTTTTTGAGTAGTAAAGTAGTAAAGTAGTAGAGTAGTAGAGTAGTGGAGCCGTTACCTACGCCTGGTGGTCACGCGTTCCAACATTGCACAAGGAGTTATGAATTATGAATTATAAATTATGAATTGAGATAGTAGTAGAGCCGTTACCTACGCCTGGTGTACTGTCAGGGCACTGTCGCGCTTTAAGGGGTCAGGGCACTGTCGCGCTTTCAGGGGTCAGGGCGCTGTCGCGCTTTCAGGGGTCAGGGCGCTGTCTTTATGAATTATAAATTATAAATTATAAATTATAAATTATAAATTATAAATTATAAATTATGAATTGATTAGAACAGGCAGCCCACAGCCAGCGACGCGCCGTGGCGGTGGGCATCGGAGATGTGATGGGTGTCGAGGGCATGAACATAGCTATAGCCGCCTTGGGCATAGAGCCGCAGACGATGATGCAGCAGTGGCATCGACCAGCGCAGCCCGATGCCAGCCAGCACTCGCCCGGCCGTGCGCCACTCATACTGCCATGTGAGCAGGTCGTCATGCGCCTGGGGAAACTCGGCACCGTCGGCAGTCAGGGCGTAAGCCCCGTCGCTGTTCGGGGTGCCACCCCCGCCAGCCCATCCGGTCATGAGCGCGACTGACCAGGTGTGGTCGCTGGCGGGCAGCCAGTTGCGACGCACGGCCAGACGCACGGCGGTGCTGTGGGTCTGTTGCCATCGGTAGTAAGGGTAGAGGCTGGCGGTGACCGTGCGCAGGCAGTAGTCAATGCGCGCCTGCGCCTGCCAGGCAGCCAGGTGTCGGTGTATGCCCCACTGCAGGTCGTAGGCCACGGTGAGACGGTCGACTTGCCGCTGACTCACCTCGCGGTCGTCATAATAGACCACCTGCGACACGCCGCCATCGGTGACGGTGCGGTAGGTGCGCTCATAGTCCTTGAGGTCATCGTGGCTCCACAGGGCCGTGACGCGGTGTATGGCCAGTCGCGTGGCATGCTGCCACCACGATCGCAGGTGGTGCTCATCGCCATGGTGACGGTTGAAGTCGATGAGCGAGGGCGACTGCAGGCCATAGTGGCCATGTCGGTGACTCCACTGCCACTCGATCACCGCGCTCCACGGTCCACAGGCATAACCCGCCTGCACCGCCACGCCATGACGCATGTCGAGCAAGGGTTTCTCGTAGTCGCTGCTGACATAGCCCTTGCCATCGGTCGTTTCGTCGCGTCCAAACGCAGCCCCATAGTCAATGAGATAGCCATAGACACGGTCGGTGCGACCGTAGGTGCTGAACTGCAGTGCCTCGGTCGACCGCTGCATCAGGTAGTTGGCGCCGAGCGTCAGGTGCCCCGCCTGCCATGTGACACCTGCGGCGACATCCATGAGCATGAGCGTGCCGGTGTAGCGCGGATCTCGTCGTTTGGTGCCGCTGGCGGCCGTGTAGGCAAACCGCGCGCCAACGCTCAGCCCGCGCGCCGCCAGCACAGCGACTTCGCCATCGATGCCATAGCTCTCGAGGCTGATGTTGCCATGCGTCGTGTCGACCGTCTCGATGATGTCGAAGGGCATGCGGTCGCTGTCGACCCACACCGATCCGCCGGCATCGCTGCCCCATGCGTTGCTGTAGTCAATGCCGCCCCGCAGCACCACCCTCTGTCCAAAACGCCCCAGGGCACGCGCCCTGGCCGTGGCCTGCCAGGCATCTGGCGACTGTCCGTATGGCACCAGATGGCCCTGTCCGGTGGCTATCGCCACCTGTGCATCGGCCAGCAGGCGCTGGGTGGAGTCGGCAGGCTGATAGGTGGTCAGGGCCGCGGCGTTGGTGGTGCGCAGCCATGCGTGCTGCGACAATGCCTGGTCATAGTCAAGCCACGACTGTGCATCGGCCGCCAGGGCCACAGCAGCAACCGCCACAATGCTGCACAGTCTAGATGGTCTAGAGGCTCTAGAAGAGCCACAGCAATTACTCATTATAGATTGTTGATTATTCATTATTCATTGTGCAGTGAGGCGTGCTCACGCTCGACAAAGTCGGCCGTCGAGTTGTTGGTGTCCTGATAGACCGTGTGTCCCTGCCGTGCCGTCTCGACCTGGTCGATGCGGCGCTCGACGCTGTGTCCCTGCCGGGCCGTCATGCTGATGTGCCCCACATCGACAGCGGCCGTCAGGCGCTTGGTGGCCTCGTCCCATGCCGTGCTGAAGACCTCGACACCGTCCAGCACGCATTCGACTGGCACACGGCGGCAGGCGTAGGTGGGCAATGCGCGCCCCTCGTCATACCAGACATTGGTGGCATCGTTGCCAAACTCAAGCGGTGTCATGCCCTCTGGCGGCGTGAAGATGAAAAATGCCGGCGAGGTGTTGCTCAAGGGCCATGCCGACTCCATCTGGTCGCCATAGCGCACCGCCTTGAGATAGTGGCTGGTGGGAATGAGTTCGCTGGGCGAGGGATAGGCACTGGTGCTGGCATACTGGTCGATGTCAAACGTGCAGTAGTAGTCCGGCTTCGCCAGGTTGACGCTGTTGCTATAGGCCAGTGTGTGATCGATGGCTCCGTTCAGGGCAATGACCTTCTGCTCCCATGGCTCGAACACCACCTGCTCGCCCTGGAAATACCAGAAGCTGCTCGATGCAGGAATAAAGCCCTCGTGCTCATAGTTCAGTTGGCCAGTCTCGTCATAATTCTTGTTGATGCCATAGCTGTTATAGGGTGTGCAGATGCCCAGGCACAGGCCCGGCAACGTCACCCGCTGACCGCTGTTGTTGGCCAGGATGACATACTTGTCGCGATAGAACCATCCCGAACCGTCATCTTTCTGGCATCCGCCCACATAGAGTTCGCGGATGATGATCGCGCTCGATGTTACCCCGGTCAGTTGCAGGGTCACTGTCAGCGGCTGGCCATGGCGCACCACCAGCGAGCTCATCGCACCGTTGTAGATGGTTCGCCAGCCATCGACCGGCTCACCCGCCCACGACACCGTGGCCTGATAGACGCCTGCAGGCACCATGAAGGTGGCCACGCCCTGTGCATCGGTCGTCTGGGTGAACACAGTGCCGCGCGAGTCGGCCAGCCGCACCTCGATGCCCTCGCGCTGTGCGGGGCCGTCGACAAGCTGTACCATCACCTGCTCGATGTCATAGCCCTTGGGCTCATCGTTGTGGCAGGCCAGCAGCCCAGCCACCATCATCAGCATCAATAATCTTCTTATCATGTCGTTTTTTTTGAATTGTCCATTATGAAAGGATTGTGGAGTCTCATGCACCTATATTGTTCAGAGGCGGAGGCGGAGCGAGAGTCCGTAGTAGAATGGGGGTATGTAACCCGCGTTGTAGATGGTGGTGCGCAGGCCGGTCTGTCGGCTCTTGACACGCGCCATCGAGTTCCAGAAGTTGTTGGCCAGCAGCGAGATGCTCACATGGTCGCCAATCTCCTTGGTGATGTTGAGGTTGCCTGAGAAGTAGGCCGAGATGCGGTCGGGGTTGAGGTTGTAGTTGTAGTTGGTCTTGACCACCAGCGCCGCCAGCTCGTTGAACAGTGCCGGGTCGCCAGTGCGCGCCCAGACAAATCGGTCGGCAAACGGCACCTTGATGTCAGGCTGGCTCCAGGTGGTGTAGTACTCCGGCCAGAGTGCGACATAGCAGTCGCGCTCGGTGCCGGTGTATGGGGTGCCGAAGTAGTCGGAGCTCTGGGCCAGGACATAGCCCCGGGGTGCCCCACCCTGCCCCACGCTCAATGCCCGCCGTGTGTCGTAGAGTGTCGACTCGATGCGCAGACTGATGATGAGCCGTATGGCCGGAATGTGTGTGACGACGGTGAGGTTGGTGGCCACGACATCGCTCACACTGCCGTTGGGCACGGTGGCAACAGCCTCGCCGCCCAGGGCGGTGCCGGCATAGTATCCCACAAACTGATAGGGTGTGACGCCGTCGCTCATCCACTGTGCCGCCGACGGCTGCGCGGCAATCATGGTGTGGTCGACACCACGGTAGTGATAGTAGGATCCGTCGAGTCGCAGTGTGGTGCGCAATGCTGCAATCTGCTTGAAGTCGAGCGTCCAGTCGATGCCACGCCGCTTGATGGTCGAGCCATTGGTGGTTGTCCGGCTGGCTCGGAAGGTGTTGCGCGTGACATAGTCCAGCACCTGTGGGGCTACCTGTCCGGTGCGGTCGCTGACGGTGACCACGCCCGTGATGGGGTCGATGGCATACTGTCGGTCGGCCGATGCGATGGGGAAGTCTCGCTCGAGCGCCGTCTGCGAGGTGAAGTTGTAGCTGTAGGGGGTGAACACACTGGTGCTCAGATAGGGGCGGCAAGTGCGCGCGTCGAATGCCGACAGCGAAAAGGTCGCCACCGGTGTCTCGACCTCGAGCCCCAGCTCGAGCTGCTGGGCGTATTGCCACTTGAGGTCGGGGTTGTAGGCGGGCTTGAAGGGTGTGACACTGTAGGCATAGAACGCGCGTCCCTGTGCCGTTGAACCGGGGACAAACGCCAAGCGGTCGGCATAGGCTGGTGCCGGATAGAGCACATCGAACGACGGCAGCTTGACGCTCCTGCCCCATCCGGCATGGATGTTCATGCCGCTGAAGGCCCAGTCGTCGCGTCCGTGCCACATCACCCACTTGGCGTTGAACCTGGGCGACAGCGAGGCGACGGTGCCATATTGCGACTGCCCGATGTGGGTGATGTCGGCCCGCAGGCCCGCCATGAGCTGCAGCAGGCTGCCGTGGTTGCCCCACCGCAGGGTGAGACGGTCGTCGGCATAGAGGGCGATGTTGTGCATCCATGGCAGCTGGTCGTAGCGATATTCGCGCCAGGTGGGCGCTGTGCGCATGTCGTCGTAGTAGGCTCCGCGTCCATTGTTGCCGGTGGCCGTCCACTCGGCCCCGGCCATGACCCGGTTGCCGACTGCGTGTCCGTCCTGCCGCCAGTGTGCCTTGAGCTTGAGCGCGAGGCTCAGAGGCTTGTTGTCGCGATAGCTCTTGACATACCAGTAGCCTGTGGGTCCGAGGATGATGGGCGCGTTGGGGTCCTGGTCATAGTCGGTGGCGATATAGTAGCCCGGCTCGGTGGCGTGAATCTGTGGCTGCGCGCTGCTGCTGTTGGCATTGACCTGGCTGGTGCGCCGTTTGTCGGCCAGCGAGAGGTGTCCGACAAGCGACAGGCTCTCGAGCCATGGGCGGTGCAAGTCCCAGTCGAACTGCATGCCGGCGCGCAGCACCCGGTCGCGCGTGCGGGTGTAGGTGTCGACAAACTGGTCGGGGTCGGCTTTGCTGTTGTAGCCGCCGATGTTGCCGGCCAGGCTGAGGTTGAGCGCCAGCGGCTGGCCAGCCAGGCGCGCGGTGTGGCGATAGTTGAGCGAGAGGTTGTTACGCTGATAGGCAGTGTGGGGCGAGGCGAGGCTGCTGTAGCTGCGCGTGTGCTCGAGCGAGGCATTGAGCACGCCGCCTGCCAGGTCGAACCCCTTGCTCACGGCCACCTGCTTGGTGTGCGGATTGGTGCCCAGGCTGATCTCCCAGGGTGTGCGTCCGCGTTTGGTGGTGACCTTGACGATGCCGCCGGTGAGGTCGCCATGCTCGACCGACGGAATGCCTGGCACGACCTCGATGCTGGCGACGTTGGTCGAGCTGATGGTGCGCGTGCTGGCCCCGGTGGTCTCGCCCACCTCGGCATTGTTGTCGAGGCGCTGCCCGTCGACCTCGACAGCCGTTCCGAAGGCAGCATTGCCCATCTCGCCGGCCTGTGCGCGCAGTGCGATGCGCTGGTCGTTGATGAGCGATGAGTTGACGGTCTTTCCTCCTGGCAGCAGGGTCATGATGTCGCTGACGTTGACAATCTGCTGGTTGTCGAGTGCCTGCCGGTCGATGACATAGCTGGTGGTGGCATTCTCGGTGCGGCGTTGCGCGGTGACCACCACCTGGTCAAGGCGCAGGTTGGCGGGCCGCATGACCAGCCGCAGCGTGTCGGGCCATTGGCCGGCGGTCAGCGTCATGCTGGCCGGCTCATAGCCCAGGCAGGTGACGCTGACGGTGGCATCGCCGCCCGCCTCGGCACGCACGACAAACCGTCCTTGCACGTCGGTCATGGCAGCGTGGTCGCCGGGATTGAGCACGACAGTGGCAAACTCGACAGGGGTGCGTCCGTCGGGCTCGGTGACGCGGCCATGCAACAGCTGCTGCGCCATGACGCCAGCCACACCGGCGAGCATCATGGCCACAAGAACCATGCCCCTCATTGTTCGACCAGGGGTTTGACCCACGGGTGACGCATCAGCCGTGGACTGGAGAAGATGTCGATGTATCCCAGCAGGTCGCCCTCGGCCTGCACAAAGGGTATGTCGAGCCCGACCACCCAGCAGATCTCGTAGAGGACCGGCAGGTTGTACTCATGCTCGATGTCAAGCTGGTCGGCGGGTTTCCACGTTACCGGCAGCTCGCGCGCCTCCAGTGCCCAGTTGTCGAGGTTGTGTGTGACAAAGTACATATAGCGGTTGCCAGTGTCGCCTCCCGCGTGCTGTGCCGACACACCGTTATACCATGTGGTGGTGGCATCAAGGCAAGCATAGGTTGAGGCATCGCCGCCATACTGCTGTGTGGTGATGGGCTGCTGGTCGTCAAGCACCATGGCGATGGTGCCCTGCTGCTGGGCCTCGTCGAAGGTATATCTCAACTTGAAGTGCGCGTCATACTTCAGCCCCTTGCGGTGTGGCAGCGAGTCGATGTGGCAATAGATATATTTGCCATAGTCGGGTGTGCCGGGTGCCGGCAAGACAGCATGATAGGGAATCGATGCGGCCTCGGTCTTCATGATCGAGGTGCCGGGATAGGGCTCGCCGTTTGGGCTGGCCACCAGCCACCAGCCGCCGGCAAACTGCTCGTAGTAGGTCATCTCGCCATAGTCGAGCTCGGCGATGCTGTCGGTGTCGAATGTCATGGCTACCTTCCCATTTTTGATGACATTGAGCAAGTGGCGGGTGGTTGTTCCCTGCGTGATGTGGGTGTAGGTGAAACGCTGCACGGCAGTGTCGGGCAGAATCTCCTGCGTGCCGTTCTTGAGTGTTATGGCTGTACGATAAACGCCTGTTGTCATGGCATCTGCACCGACGGCTGCCATGATCATCGACAATGCCAAGCATTGTATTTTAGTGAAATTTCTCATTTTACAAACCACTATTATTACGGGCTGCAAAATTACTCACAAAGACACAAACGAAAAAATCCCCATTTTTGGGGATTTTTGTGGCACGAATCGTTATAATGTGTTATGTTCAGTCGTTATAGTGGATGGGCACCTGGCGTATGAGGCTCTGTTCGAGCGAGATGAGCGTCTCGGTGGCCATGACACCGGGTATGTGTTGAATCTTGCCGTTGAGCAGTTCCATCAGGTGCTGGTTGTCTCGCGCATAGAGCTTGATCATCATGGTGTAGCTGCCAGTTGTGAAGTGCACCTCGACAACCTCGGGAATCTTCTCCAGCTCAGGCACGACGTTGCGATACATCGATCCTCGCTCCAGCGTCAGTCCGATGAAAGTGCATGTTGTGTATCCCAGCGTCTTGGGGTTGACAACATAGCCCGATCCGGCGATGACACCGACATCAATCATGCGCTGAATGCGCTGGTGGATAGCCGCTCTCGACACTCCACACTCCACAGCCACATCCTTCGATGGGATGCGAGCATTCTTCATAATAATATCCAAAATTTTCTTGTCGAGATTGTCTATTCTTTCCATAACAAACTACAATTTAGAAGAATCTGTTGCAAAATTACTACATTTTTTTTAGCAACCTACATTTTTCAGCCAATAATTCACGAAAATACAGTTAAACTTTGTTAAACACACTAATTGCCCGTTCGCTATTTTGGTTGAAAATGGCGTTTGAAAATGTTAGTTCCCCAACTTAGAGGGGCTCAATTTCCCCCTACCCTGATTGGGAGGGGCGAGGCGAGGGGGTTTTGCGCCTGCTGGGCTTGAGCCTCTCAACAATTTTTGCAATTTAGTGCAATTTCTGGCTCCCCTCCCCTTTCCCAAAGGGGAGGGGGTGGGGTTTGACCCTTCCAGGCGCATATCCTCTACCCTCGTGCGGCGGAAATGGTGCAAAGTTCCTCTTCGAGGCACTTGGCAGGTCGAGTCTCAGGACCAAGCTGCGCACATCTTCGATGCACAATGTTGAGGCGAGTATTGATGCCTTCGGCACCGTGCGCTGCACAATGTTGGGTCGAGTGATGATGCCTATAGGCACCGCGAGCTGCACTTCGTGCAACACTCGCTTCATCATCTCCCCGAGCCCTTCGGGGTTCGTGCAACACGCACTTCAATATCACCTCTAGCCCTTCGGGGTTGCATGATCTTTCGAACAAAATCGGGTCTCCGACCCGCTCTGCATCTTCGATGCGAAAATGCAGACTCGCAATCGCAAGGTGGTCGACCCGAGCGGGGCGGACGGCAACCATTCTGTTGTTGGTCCTCTTCGAGGACCGAAGTTACTCTTATAGCTTGACCCCACGTCGCGCTAGTCTTCGACCAGCACGACGTGGGGTTAGCATTGTTCGACCCCTTTCTGGGGTCGCGCTGGTCTTCGACCAGCATTCACAATTACGATTCCTCTTTCTCCTCACCTGGCAGAGCAACAAACCAAAGAACAAGGTAACAAATAGGCTGGTCGAAGACCAGCACGCCCCCCGACGGGGGTCGAACTGAATTGAACCCCACGTCGCGCTCGTCGAAGACGTGTGCGACGTGGGGTGAATGGCATATTCCAGTATTGGTCCTCGAAGAGGGCCAACATCGTCATGTGGACACTGCGTGGGTGTGAGTGATGTTGGCCCTCTTCGAGGACCGAAGTTACTCTTATAGCTTGGCCAGCATTCACAATTATGATACATCCCCAGTTCGGCGGGATTTGTAATCCACAATGGCATAATTGGATCGGCTGGCCGACCCCTCACCTCACCCCAGTTCGGCGGGATTTGCAACCACGAAGTGCTCGCGACCGAACGGGAGCCCGAAGGGCAAGCGAAGCGCAGCAATCCCGCCGCGGACGAGTATAAGGATTTGCAATCCGCAATGACATAATGGTCTCGGCTGGCCGACCCCTCACCAGTTCGGCGGGATTTGTAATCCCGCCGCGGACGAGTATAAGGATTTGCAATCCGCGATGGCATGATTGGATCGGCTGGCCGACCCCTCACCTCTCCCCTATCAGGGGAGAGGAACTTGGATGCGGGTTACTGCAAAAAAAATTCCCTCCCCTGCCGAATTGCAGGGGAGGGGAAATGATGAGTGTTCGGTTGAACCGAAGACTGGCGGCAGAAAAACTTACTTAGCCTTGGGAGCCTCCTGCTTGCCGACGGTCTCCATTTCGAAGATCAGCGTCTCGTTCGACCCGATGGTCGGCTCACGTCCCTCGGGACCGTATGCCAGGTCGCTGGGGATGATGACCTCTACCTTCTGTCCGGGCTTCATGAGCTTGATCATCTCGGCGAATCCGGGCACCACCTGGCTCAGGTGGAAGGGCACGGCCTCGTCCTTGCTCGAGTCAAACTCCTTGCCGTCGATGTGCTTGCCGGTGTACTTGACCATGACCACATCCTTGTCGGTGAAGTTCTCACCCTTTCCCTCGGTGACGACCTTATAGACCAGTCCGCTCGGCGTCTTCTGGTAGCCTGCCTCCTTGGCCTTCTTGTCGAGGAAAGCCTGTCCGGCCTTCTTGTTGGCCACAGCCTTGGGGTCCTTCTCCTTTGCCTCGGCGCTAGCGCGCTTCATGAGCGACTCCATGGCCATGTTGAGCTGCATCATCTGCTCCTGGCTCATAGCGCTGTCGGCCAGCAGGGTCTTCTTGAACGAGTCCATAAACTTGGTCTCGTTGATCTGGATGCCATATTGCTGCTTGAGTCCCTGGTACATGCCCAGAATCTGGTTGCCAATCTGCAGTCCGGCCATGTAGCCGTGGTTGGCAGTGTCGGCCTTGAGAGCTGCCTGCACGCCCTTGATGACCTCTTCCATCTTGATGGTCGAGTCCATGCCCAGCTGCTGCTTGAAGTTAGCTCCCATGAGCTCACCGATGTTCATACTCACAGAGTCGGCCAGCGGTCCGCCTTCGGCTCCCTTGGCCCCCTTCTCGTTGCAGGCGACAAAGGACAGTCCCATTGCGCCAACGAGAAGCAACGATAAAATCTTCTTCATTGTTAAGTTGTTAATTAATTATTTTTGTTTTATTATCCTTCAAATACCACCGCGAATCACCCGAAAGTTTTTTTTGTCCTTATGTTCTTATGTCTTTCGCTTGAACCGCGAATCACCCGAAAAAAGTTCGATAATTCGACAATTCGTGATAAATTCGTGACAACCGCGAAACTCTCGCAAAAAAATTCGTGACCGAGCAAGTCGGGCTCACTTCTTGTTGACCTTGATGAGCTGCACGTCGAAGATGAGCGTCGAGTTGGGCTGGATGGGCCCCGTTCCGTGCTTGCCGTATGCCAGGTTGCTGGGGATGAACAGTCGCCAAGCCGAGCCCTCGTTCATCAGCTGCAGTCCCTCGACCCAGCCGGGTATGACCTGTCCCACGCCGAAGGTAGCCGGCTCGCCACGCTCGACCGAGCTGTCGAAGACCGTTCCGTCGATCAGTCGTCCTGTGTAGTGCACCGTCACCGAGTCGTTGATGCCGGGCTTTGGCCCGTTGCCCTCTTTGACGATTTGATACTGCAGTCCGCTGGCGGTGACGTGTATGCCCTCCTGCTTAGCGTTGTTCTCGAGGAACTCTCGTCCCAGCTTCTCGTTCATCTCCGACCCTTTCGACTCGAGTTCGGTAAAGAAGTCAGTGACCACCTTTTTCGCCTCGTCAAAGGTCATCTGTTTCTCTTTGCCCTCGTAGACGGCGCGCAGTCCGTCGGCAAAGTCGTCGATGTTGAGCTCCTGGATGCCACTGCCCAGGAAGTTGTTGGCCATGCTCAGGCCCAGTGCATAACTTAATTTATCCATTCTAGTAAGAATTGAGAGTTGAGAATTGAGTATGCAAACTCAGCGTTTTGCGCCTGTTCCACAGGCTCAAATCTCGCCTCCAGAGAAAATATCCTGCAAAGGTAAGTGTTTTTCTTGACTTTGGTTTGCTTTTGTGGCGAAAACAAACGCAAAAAATCTCTCTTTTAGCATTCAGCCTGGTCTGCGCATTACTTCTTCGATGCGATTTTGTTTTTTCCTCCGTCGTTGAGAAATTTACAGAACTCCACAAGACTGCGCTGAATGACACCACCCACTTGCAGCTGTTCCTTATATAATGCAACCATTGTGGGCGACATAGTCCGATTCATAGCAAAGCGCACCACCTCCATGTCAGCCTCTTTGCAGAGCAGTATGCCAATGCTGGGATTCTCGTTGACGCGACGTTCCTCCTGGTCCAGAGCCTCAAGATAAAACTCAAGTTGCCCCAAATCTTTAGGGTGAAACTCCGAGGTCTTTAATTCGATAGCGACAAGGCACTGCAACAACCGATGGTAAAAAAGCAAGTCAATCCTGAAAGTCTTTGTCCCGACAGTGACGCAATGCTCTTGGCCAACAAACAAGAAATCTTTGCCAAGCTCCAAGATGAACTCACGCATGTGAGCCACTATTGATTTGCGCAGTCTTGACTCCTTGTAACGAACCGGAAGCCCGAACATCTCAAGGTACACCGTGTCCTTGAACAACAATCCAGCGTGCGGATATTGCGCCTTCAGGGCTTGTGACTGCACCTCTTTGCCCCCCAAAATGGCCGACATGGCATCGGTCTTCAATGCCCTCTGCAATTCCTTGTATTCCAGCTTTTCGTGGGCAGCATAGAGCATATAGAACAACCGTTGCTCGTCACTTTTGCACTGGCTCATAATCAGTTGGTGGTTGCTCCATCCCGTCGAGAACAAGACTGCCGGGATTTGTGCCAATCCAGTTGGCACAAATGCTGACGAGTCTGTTTGTGCCAACTGGATTGGCACAAACTCACCTTGTTGACAAAAATCATTGTTCTGTTCAAGAGAAGCATCCCAATCAGTCAAGCCATAACTGGACACTAGACTGCGAAACGAATCGGTTGAGTATGCTTTGTAGAACTGCACCATTTTGTAGATTGTTCTATAACTCCAGCCTTTGGCACTGGGATTTCTTGTCCGCAGAAAATCAGCTAACAAACGCACCACACCATCGCCCCAAGCAGCATGGCTGAGCTTGCCGTTAACAAAGGCTCCGATTTCCCAAATCATAACAAGTGATTCGCTATGCACGGTCGCCATCGCCTTGTTGCGATGGCGCGAGATGATATCATACACCGCCTCAAAATCTTTGCCATATTGTTGCTCAAGCTTTGCGACATCATGTAGTGAGGTTGCCGTTTCCATCATAATGCTGTTTTTCTGCAAAGGTAAGTGTTTTTCTTGACTTTGGTTTGCTTTTGTGGCGAAAAAGTTGTAACTTTGCTTTTTCAAAACCATTAAACCTAGACGACGATGAAGAAACTAGTAGTATCGACCGGAGCCGGCATCAGTGCCGAGAGTGGAATGATGACCTATCGCGACGCTGGAGGCCTGTGGGACAACTATCCCGTGATGGAGGTGGCCAGCGCCGAGGGATTTGCGGCCAACCCCCGGCTGATCCATGAGTTCTACAGCAACATGCGCCGCAAGATGACGGCCGGCGTGATGCCCAACGCCGCCCATAAGGGGCTGGTGGAGCTGGAGAAGGACTTCGATGTGCGCGTGATCACGCAGAACGTCGACGACCTGCACGAGCGTGCCGGTTCGAAACACGTGCTGCACCTGCATGGCGAGCTGATGAAGGTGCGGTCGATGCGCCACCCCGAGCGTGTCTATTCGCTGCCGTGCGACCAGCTGACCGACAAGGGGCTGGAGACGACAGTCGACACGCGCGACCCCTACGGCGATGCCGTGCGGCCCCACATCGTGTTCTTCGGCGAGAGCGTGCCCAACTTCGAGCCCGCGTGCCACCTGGTGCAGCAGGCCGACATTCTGGTCATCATCGGCACGTCGCTGGTGGTCTATCCTGCCGCGGCGCTGCTGCAGTATGCCCGCCAAGGCACACCTATATATTATATTGACCCCAACCCGGCCGCGGTGCCGTCGTGGGTGACGGTCATCCCCAAGAAGGCCACCGAGGGCGTCGCCGACCTGATTGGGCTGCTGCGTCAGTGAGACATAAGGTCTAGATATTAAGACACAAGAACATAAGAACATAAGAACATAAGGTCTGGATGTTAAGACGAAAGAACATAAGGACATAAGCAACTCTTCAGCAAAATCTTTTGTGCTTTTGTTCTTTTGTTCTTTTGTCATAATGACTTTTACCTTGGATTTCGACATTTTTGTAGTTGTGCTGGCAATATCCCAGACTTTTTATTACCTTTGCAGCAATAAAATGACAATATACAATCATGGAGTATCTTGTTGAAATATCTCAAGAACAACAAATGATGGCATTTGTGGCCTCCTGCATCGAAAGCGTGGCGCGTTTCCTGAATGCTGACTACGCCGAAGTGTTTAAGAGAATGAAGCGGGTAGGCATGATAGAGCAATATATCTTGCCCTATTATGACACGTTACATACCGAGAGCCGCGAAAACCTAACCAAAGGACTTGTCGAATGCCTAAATGAATGGGAGAGAAAGAAATGAACCTATTGACAGTATATCATGGTGGTACAGATATCATTGAGCGACCAATATGCATGATTGGTAGGCCCAATCTAGACTTTGGTCGTGGGTTTTATGTCACCGATTTGCGCAAACAAGCTGTACAATGGGCATTGCAAATGTCTACACGAAGAAGGTTCCCTCCTGTACTAAATCGATATTTGCTCAACAGGGAAGCCATTCTTTCTGAAGCGAGATCCAAAGTATTTAAAGCTTATGACGCTGATTGGTTGATGTTTATCGTTGCTAACCGCAAAGGAGAAGAGATCGCGAATGCATATGACTATATCGAGGGTGGTGTTGCCAATGACCGTGTTATTGATACAATCAATCTTTATATGGCTGGGTTGATGGACGTGAACACCGCATTGATACGTTTGGCACAACACCTGCCCAACAACCAGATGTGCTTGCTTAACCAAGAGTTAACCGATAAATACCTGATTTTTGATGGAACAGAATGCATTGAGTGATCCCGCCAAAGGAACCGTAATTCAAGAAATCATCTTGAGCAACCAGATTGGGGCCATTTCTGTTGAATTGGCCCGCCGACTCAACATAGAGCCTATTAGGGCACTGGAATTATTTTACGAAAGCAAGACTTGTGCCAATCTTCACAACCATGAGACGGGACTATATCTCTATGGCGACCTTTATCTTGCTGATGAGTTCATGCTAGAGTGTGCCCATCCGGTCAGTTAAGATGACAATGCTAATGAATCGGACAAACAAACTAATGCGAGGCATATTTGTGTGGCTAATGCTAGTTGCCACTGCGGCTACAGCCTATGCTGCCGAGGCGGCACGAATGCCGAACTATGACCGCTGGAAAGACTTGCCTAGTCAGACGCTGCTTGACATGGGAAATGCCTATTGGCAGGTCGACAAGGTGGATAGCGCGTTGGTGTGTTTCATGATTCTGTCAAACCGATATGACGGGCAAATGCCGATTACCGAAAAGAGCACCTGCTGTGAAGCCACCTTGCGAGTTGCCAAATTATATATGCATTATTTTTGTGATTATCAACTATCATACCGTTATCTGCTCAAAGCAGATAAAATGTCACAAGAAAATCATTTCCAACATCTATCCTCTGACATATGCGAGTCTATGTCAGTGCTACAGGCTAATCGGATAGAAATCGAAAACAACAATTTCTACAACCCTAAGCTCCTGGAGCTATTCAAAAACTCGTTCAATCATGCTGTAACCTGCCGCCATTATTTAACTGCATGTATCTCGTTCTTTAATTTGTCGTATGCTGCCATGAAATACCATCATGTCAGTGACATTCATCATGAGCTTCTGACTTTTCACTCGCTCATCATTCCGGATAGCATCACTCTTAAGCCTTATTTGCAGCAATTGTGTGAGGGTGTTATGGCATTTGAGGAGAAGAAATATCAAGAAGCCATGGACATCTTCTCACAACTAGAGGAGTTCTTGCCACAAGACGAAGGTCCTAAAAGTATTGCTCGAAAACGAACGATGACCTGTGTGTTCAAATACACTGTCTTAATGTCACTCAATCGCAATGCTGAGGCGTTGCAGGAGCTTGACAATGCAGAGAAGAATGAGAGGGAAAACCAATTATACGACGCAATCGCAGAATTGTTGCGAATAAAACAGGAATATTACGAAAAGCATGGCAATACGGCTTTGGCCAAAGAGTATGAGTTAAAATACTACAAGGCTAAGGACGAGTTTATCAACCGCAGCAAGTTGCTGAGCGTCGATCAACAGAAGTTCCTGTTTGAATTGGAGGAGATGGGCGAGGAGGTCAAGGATTTGGAGACGCAGCAACGCATCCGCGACCTGGTGATTGCTGGCATTGGGCTATTGGCGTTGTTGGTGATTGTCATACTGGCCTATGTGTGGCGCAACTACAAGTCAACCCAACAACGCAATCTCTTGCTGTTCCAGAAGAACCAAGAGTTGCTCGCCCTGGAGGCACAAGAGAAGGAGCGCAAGGCGCAACTGGCCGAAGCGAAGAAATACAAGAGCAGCCCCATGGACGACCCTGCTAAAGGCGAACTCTTGCAGCGGCTATGTGACATCATGGAGAATAATACCGAGATCTACGACGACGGGTTCACGCTCGATCAGTTGGCCAGTCTTGTCGGTTCCAATCCCAACTATGTGTCACAGGTCATCAATGAGAAGAAAGGTTGCAACTTCAATACTTTTGTCAACGAGTATCGCATCAAAGAGGCCTGCCGTCGCCTGACAGACACAGAACAGTATGGCGGTCTGACCATTGAGGCCATCGGACAGAGCCTGGGATTCAAGTCACGTACCAACTTTACCGCCATCTTCAAGCGCTTCACCGGCATGACTCCCGCCGCCTACCAGCGCATGGCACGCAATGGGGCACCTCTTGTTGTCTCTTCCAGCGAATCACAAATAGTGCTCACCTAGATTTTCCCATAAATTTACCAAAAAAAATTGTGTGCTAGAGAAGGATATATTACCTATGCAAACGCAATTCCCTTGAAAAAGGTGCAGAATTCAATGAAAATTCCCTTTAAAAAGGTGCACAATCTAACGCAGATTCCCTTAAAAAAGGTGCTACAAGTATTATAAAATCCTCATAAAAAAGACAATATGCTCAGGCGCAAGATAGAGACACTGCTAGATGAGTGGCGGCAAGCCAAAGACCGAAAGCCCATTGTCATAAAGGGTTGCAGACAATGTGGCAAAACATTTTCTGTCCTCCGGTTTGCTCGTCAACATTATCGCAATGTTGTATATCTCAATTTCATGGAGGAGCCTTCATACGCTGTCGCCTTCAGCGAGTCGCTCAGTGTTGATAACATCGTGATGAATCTCACGTCACTCATGGGCGATGCCACATTTGAACCCGGTAAAACTTGTTTGATATTCGATGAAATCCAAGAATGTCCGGCTGCCCGCACGTCACTGAAGTTCTTTAAGATTGACGGCCGATATGATGTGATTGCTACAGGCTCGTTGCTGGGCGTAAGAGGTCATGGTCACTCTAGTGACATGAAAGCCTCAATCCCAATCGGTTATGAGACGGTTGTCGAAATGTTTCCGCTAGACTTTGAAGAATTCCTTTGGGCAAATGGTATAAAAGACACCATAATAACTTTATTAGCCGAGTGCCTAGATCAAGAAAGGCCAGTTCCTGCAGCTTTGCACATGCGCATGAGGCAATTGTTATTGCATTACACCATCACAGGAGGTATGCCTGAAGCAGTGAACCAATTGCTGGCATCACACGACATTAGCAAAGTTCAAGCGGTTCAAAGGGCAATCATTGGTGGCTACGAGGAAGACATGATCAAGTATGCGCTTGCTGCGGATAAGGCCAAGATCAGGGAATGCTTTGAGTCTATTCCAAGACAATTGAGCAGAGAGAACAAAAAGTTCCAATACGCTCAAGTGCGACAAGGAGCAAAAGCACGCCATTACTTAAGTTCGCTACAATGGATTGAAGATGCTGGTGTGATCAGGCGATGCTACAATCTAGAGATTCCGGAGTTGCCCCTTGACGGTTATTCCATCAACAATGTGTTTAAAGTCTACATGGCTGATACAGGCTTGTTTGTGGCGATGCTAGAACAAGGTACAGCATTCAGTATTCTGCAAGGCGACCTGGGTGGATACAAGGGTGCGATTTTTGAGAACCTTGTTGCCGACATCCTTGGCAAAATGGGTCGTAAGTTATATTATTATCGAAAAGATTCCGGACTTGAGATTGACTTTGTGATGCGTTATAAGGGAGAATGTACGCTTGTAGAAGTCAAATCAACGACAGGTGATGCCAAGAGTGTCCGCACCATACTCAAGCATCCTGAGAAGTATCATGTGAAAGAAGCCATCAAACTTGGTGACTATAACATTGGACGGTTGGGCAACCAACTCACGCTGCCACTGTATCTGGCATTTCTCCTGCGCTAATACTAAGAAAAAAAACTGAAATCGCCCACAATAGCGATTAAGATGTCCAGAAGTTTGTATGCGATTGACAATCAGCAAGGTGTACTGTCTCGATTTGCAAATCAAGACAGGACATTGTTGTGCAATTATGCTCTATTTGTGCCAATGTGTAAATTGGCCCATTGTTCATGCCCAATAATTTGGTCGCCCACTTGGAGCGGCAGTAATTTTGCAGTGACAATTTGTTTTACTAACCATTTAAAACCTAATGTTATGACAAAAAAACTACAATTCAGAGCAACCGCACTCGCGAGTGTGTTGTTGCTGGGCATGGCGACAATGGCCCAAGGGCTTCAGCCCACCGAAGCGTGCGATGTCTACTGCCCATCGGGCATAATGAACGCCAATGTGAACATCATGTCCTACTCCAGCCAAAAGGAGATGCCCAAACCCACGAAAGCCAATGTCGCCAAGGCAGAGGGCGGCTGCGACGTAACTGCCATTATAGAATATGACCCAGAGCAGTTCCAAGCACCTGAGTTTATAGGATTTTATGGCAATGATGTAAGCTTTGGCTTATGGGATGACGAGGGCGAGGGTGTCTACCACGATCAAGTTCTACCTGGCACTTATGACATAATCGCCCAATTCAAAAAAGGGAGAACACCATATTATGTGATTTATGAACAATATGAATTGACTGGCGACGTAACCATAACGTTCAATCCCGAAACTTGCACTAATTGCATCACTACAAAGAACTATGGTCCTGATGGTGAGTTGTTGAAGCATGGTTTGGGACATTTTGATGAAAATGGCCAAATCATAGTGGATGAAGTGGGCGATATATATAATACCAATATCAATACTCGCCTTTATCGTGATGGAGTGGATATAATGGGCTCGGCGGCTCAGTATATTGGTCCCATGCTCGATGAGGGGTCGCGAACCTGCCCTAATCCAATCTATGTGAGTGATGTCAGTGACCGATTCGTTTTCAGCGAGAAAAGAATTGCTGTGACCCAAGATCTCTCCCGCTCATATTGCTGCTGGTTCTCGAGAAAAGGCGTTGAGACTGGCTTTGAGAACGACCCCAATGAATATGTGCAGCAGGTCTACAATTATAAGTACTCACCCTATGGAGTGCAACAGCAAGGATGTGGATTCCAGTTGGCTCTTCACTGCTTGAATAGAGGCAGTTGGACGGGTTCAACCATGTTTAGGTTTAATTCCCCTGAGCCGAAGACTGACGATGTCTTCACACATGAAGTGTGGGCAAACATACCATTCAACGAGCTTAATTTTCCTGAAATGGACATATTGCTGCAACCAATCTTTAATGACTATAGTGCTGTAAATATGTACCAATCAACCTACTATCCTGCTATGTGCGCTGGCCCAATATTGATGACTAACGGAGGGCAAAAAACATTTACAAATTTCGGACATTTCCTTAATGCTATTCCTGATTGGGGGATGGTTATGATTGATCCCATGCTTTATACGATACGCGATTATCAGGCAGGCTCTGATTTCGTTAAACTGCTACCGGCACCAGAAGCGTTTACCTATCCTTCGGATTTGGCAATGGGAGTCCTCAACAACAATTGCCCCATCAATAGCGTTCTCGTTCAAAACTATCCTTATAATAAACCACCCGAATTTATTGATCCCACCGCGCCCGATGGAAGTACGCAGTTTTCTATTACAGATTACTATGTAGGCCGTTATGGCGAACAACGCCTTTGCGGTGACGAGGGCATCACAAGAACAATAAGGTTGAATGGTGAAGCTGTTGACATGGGGTGTGATTACTACTCTGTAACTGACGGCACAGCCACATGCGAATATATAATCACTAACACCAATATCGACGTTGATGGCCTGTCTGGCCATAACACTACCACGATTTACTTTGATCAAAGTCAAGACGACAGGACCCCACCAAGCCTAGAAATGCTCCACTTTAGGAGCTGTGACGGAGTGACCGACCGCTTTGCTCACGCAGCCGATGGCACCATGGAGTTTTATGCCAGCGACTTTAACTATCAAGTTGATGCAGAGTGGATGAGTGGCGTGTTTTTGTGCCAACCCGTTGAGGTGCAAGTTGAATACGCGCCCTACGGCACAGAAAACTGGAATGAACTAGCGGTGGAGGAAGTTCCCGAACTGTATCAAGAGCCAGGCTGGGGCTACTTCAATCGTGCCTCGTTGGCCGAGGTGACCGGGCAGGGTGAACAAGGTTGGTTTGACCTGAAAATCCGTCTTGAGGATGCTGCCGGCAACTGGCAGGAGCAGGTGATCAGTCCGGCCTTCCGCATCGACGACCAGGCCTACAGCAGCGTCGCCACGGTGGGCAGCGACAATGCCCGCGAGGTGGCGCGTTACAACCTGGCTGGACAGCGTGTAGATGCCATCACCCCAGGTGTCGCCATCGTCAAGATGAGCGATGGCACCGCCCGCAAGGTCATCGTCCCATAATCTCACAATCTCACGCAGATTGCGCAGATTAACAATGTAGACAAACACCGCCTGGCTGTATCCAGTCAGGCGGTGCTACTTTTGTTCTTTTGTTCTTCTGTCTTAATTTATCGCGAAGCAAAAATCTCAAATTGCGCCCGTTCGGTTGCGAGCTAAAGGTTCGCTAATTCGTGATAAAGAGAACGAGAATAGAGAAATTTCTTTAATTTCTTAAATTCCTGATAGAAATACTCGTGACTACTTGCCGAACTTGATGCGCAGCTTGTCGAGCATGTCGCGGGTCATGGCGTCGAGGTCATACTCGGGCTTCCAGTCCCACTCGACACGGGCGCAGGTGTCATCGAGGCGGTTGGGCCAGCTGTCGGCGATGCCCTGGCGCAGCGGGTCGACGTCGTAGACCATCTCGAAGTCGGGGACATACTCCTTGATCTTGTTGTAGATGATCTCGGGGTCAAAGCTCATCGATGCGATGTTGAACGAGTTGCGGTGAATGAGTCGCTCGGGGTTGGCCTCCATAATCTCGATGGCAGCACGCAACGCATCGGGCATATACATCATGTCCATGAATGTCCCCTGCTTGATGGGGCATGTGAATTTCTCGCCCTTGACGGCGCTATAGTAGATGTCGACTGCATAGTCGGTAGTGCCTCCTCCCGGGGGTGTGACATAGCTGATGAGTCCCGGGAAACGCACCGAGCGCGTGTCGACGCCAAACTTGAGTGCATAGTAGTTGCTGAGCAGCTCACCGGAGACCTTTGTCACGCCATACATGGTGCGCGGCTGCTGGATGGTGTCTTGTGGCGTGCCGTCCTTGGGTGCGTTGGGTCCGAACGATCCGATTGAGCTGGGTGTGAACACGGCGCACTTCAGCTCTCGTGCCACCTCGAGTGTGTTCATCAGTCCACCGATGCCGATCTTCCATGCGAGCAGGGGCTTAGCCTCGGCCACAGCGCTGAGCAGTGCAGCCAGGTTATAGATGGTGTCTACCTTATGCTTGCGTACGGCATCTGCAATCTGCTGTGCATTTGTGATGTCGACCTCCTCGGCCGGTCCCGACTCCAGCAGTTCGCCCTTGGGCTCGGCGCCCTTGATGTAACCGGCCACGACATTATCGTTGCCGTAGATGCCTCTCAGTTTCATAGTCAGCTCTGAGCCAATCTGGCCTGTCGAGCCGATAACCAACACGTTTTTCATTGTCTTTATCGTTAGGTTGTTAATCGTATTACAGTTAATGGTGTCGCAAAGACGGTGGCAAAGGTACTAAAAACTGCGGCATTTTTTCACTTTTTGTCAAGAATTTTTTCTCATGTCGGGAAAATTTCAGAACTTTGTGCCTGTTTTTAGTCTAGACCGCCTAGAATTTCTAGTGGTTCATGAGACTCTAGCGCATCAAGACCAACCCGAAAACCAAGAACTAAAACCAATAACAACTATGTATGGTAAAATGAAAGAGTTCCTCACGCAGGAACTGGCCGACATCCAAGCTGCCGGACTCTACAAGAACGAACGTATCATCACCACCGAGCAGCGTGCCGCCATCAAGGTGCGTCCCGACAGCGACGTGCTGAATTTCTGTGCCAACAACTATCTGGGTCTGTCTAACAACCCGCGGCTGATCAATGCCGCCACCGAGGCCATGCGCACTCACGGCTACGGCATGTCGAGCGTTCGCTTTATCTGCGGCACGCAAGACCTGCACAAGGAGCTGGAGGCCGCCATCGCCGACTACTTCCACACCGATGATGCCATCCTGTACGGGTCGTGCTTTGACGCCAACGGCGGTCTGTTCGAGGCCCTGCTGACCGACCAGGACGCCATCATCAGCGACGCGCTGAACCACGCCTCGATCATCGACGGTGTGCGTCTGTGCAAGGCCAAACGCTACCGCTATGCCAACGCCGACATGGCCGAGCTCGAGGAGTGCCTCAAGCAGGCCCAGGAGCAGCGTTTCCGCGTCATCGCCACCGACGGCGTGTTCTCGATGGACGGCAATGTGGCGCCGATGGACAAGATTTGCGACCTGGCCGAGAAATATGACGCCCTGGTGATGGTCGACGAGTCGCACTCGGCCGGCGTTGTGGGCAAGACCGGACACGGTGTGGCCGAGCAGTATGACCTGTATGGCCGCATCGACATCTTCACCGGCACGCTGGGCAAGGCCTTCGGCGGCGCCATGGGCGGTTTCACCACCGGCCGCAAGGAGATCATCGACATGCTGCGCCAGCGCAGCCGCCCCTACCTGTTCAGCAACTCGATTGCTCCGGGCATCGTGGGTGCGTCGATCGAGATGTTCAAGATGCTCAAGGAGAGCAACGCCCTGCACGACAAGCTGGTTGACAACGTCAACTACTTCCGCGACAAGATGATGGCTGCCGGCTTTGACATCAAGCCCACCCAGAGCGCCATCTGCGCCGTGATGCTCTATGACGCCAAGCTGTCGCAGGACTTCGCTGCCCGCATGCAGGAGGAAGGCATCTATGTCACAGGCTTCTACTATCCTGTGGTGCCCAAGGGACAGGCCCGCATCCGCGTGCAGCTGAGTGCCGGCCACGAGCGCGAGCACCTCGACAAGGCCATCGCTGCCTTCATCAAGGTTGGCCGCGAGCTGGGTTGCATCAAGTGATGCCAGCTGTGCAAATTTCAATATTGACTTATTGAAAAACCGGGCTGACTCTTTTTTTCAGCCCGGCTTTTTCACTAATTTTTGTTTTTTTCTTTTATTCAGCTCTCCAAGTGGCATCAAGCCATGTTCGACGATTCCCAACAAATCATATTGGCAATTAGCCTTTGAAGCGAACTTGCAGATTAAGTTTCAAGCGGTATTCCCCATCAACCTTGTAAATTGAGCCGAATAGGTGGCGCTTTGTGCTTGGTGTTTCAAAACGCGTGTTCAAGTACAAATAATCTTCAAGGTCATTTCTGTCGAAGAAATGGTAACATACGATGTCACCGTCCTCTTTAACCACGATGAATCCGCCATTGGCATTAAACCTTCCGTCCCATGGACTTGCTGCGGTCATGCCGAGCGCAAAAGCAAGTAGGAACTGCTTAATTTTGTACTCATACATAGGTTGATTTGAGTTAACTTTGGCTATGCCTAATGGATCTTTTTCTGTCACCTTAATTGCCGCATCTTCGATTGAGCGAGCGTTTCCCGAATAGTATTGCAATAGACATTCTGCAACGATTCGCTCAAGCCCCAAATCAAGCATGGTTAGATTGCTGTGCAATTCATCAGTTGCAACGCTGATAAAATCAACTGATGCACCGATCTCCGTTAAAAGGTCAAACTTTACTTTGAACTTTTTGAGAGAGTTGAATTGCCCCACAATGGTATCATTAACACCACTCACACGGAAAACGAAATTAGTGTTGTCGCCTGATGAATTGATCAGCGTTGAATCACTCCCGAGTTTTGACTTAATGCTGTAACCGAGTTCGGGCTTAGTTCCATTCATCAAGTTGTGAATAACAATGCGAATGTCTGCCTTGTCACTTGATTTTGCTGAGATTTTACCGCAGTCAATCTCATTCATAAATCGTTCGGTTTCAGGATTTATGCCGGTAGTGGTTTGAAGCGTCTGAATGAAAGTAAGTAATTTTCTCGCTTCTTCGTCAAATCTTGATTGTGGTATTTCAATCTCAATACTCTGACCAGCTACAAGAATGTTATTTTTTGCGGCATTTACTTTGTAAGTATTACGATTAGGGCTATCATCACGGAAAACTTCAAGAATGGGAAACCACTTCTCATCGTAGCGGTTCAACTTGCCGTCTCCACTATACAATTTACCGTCAGCCAATAATTTGAAGAATGTGTAAAGTTCACTCCATTCTCCTTTGTTACCCGAATATGCCATGTTATTTACGTTTTCTCAAAGTTTTTAATATTTGCTCGGCAGTTGCTTGAATTGCAGGAACAGCAACCGAGTTTCCGAATTGTTTGTAAGCCGAGGAGTCGGCAACAGGTATAATAAACACCGGGTCGCCATTGCCTGTGTCATAAACCGGGTAGCCCTGTAATGCTCCCCATTCTCTTGGGGTCATTCTTCGCCATCCGTCGCGATTATACTCGCCCTTTATTCTTGTTGTGGGAGTAAGGTCGGTTTGTCGGGTGTCGATAACGATATTTCGCTCTCTGCCCATACCGCCCACAACTATAGCATTTGCCACACCATCGTCGGGAATGATGGCATAACCGAACCCATTTCCTTTCGCTTCGTGACGTTTCTTGTGGTTAATCAACGTGTTAACGTATGTCGTCGAAAGATAGTATTTTGAGGCAACCGGTTCGGCCTCTCTTACATCTATCCAGTGCTTTGTGACTTCTTTTTGTTCCGGGTAGGTGAAATCTTCAGCTGTTATACCTAAATCTTTTCTGAACCCGACAATGTAAATCCTTTCCCTGTGTTGGGGAACTCCGAAATACATTGCATTTATAATTTGCGGGGTAGGAACGACATAACCAACTTCGTCAAGCGTGTTGAGGATGGTTTTCAAAGTCTTTCCCTTATCGTGAATCGCAAGGCCTTTCACATTTTCAAGGAAAACGGCCTTCGGCTGTTTTCTTTTCAAAATTTCGGCCACATCAAAGAACAGTGTGCCTCGAGTTTCTGCAAATCCTAAACGTTTGCCGGCGAGCGAGAATGCTTGACAAGGAAAACCGGCACACAAAATGTCGAAACCGTCAGGAATATACTTTTTTGTGCTTTCTTTGGTGATGTCCCCGAAAGGAACTTCACCGTAATTTGCGAAATAGGTCTTTTGTGCTTGCGCGTCCCATTCTGATGAGAAAACACACTGTCCTCCAAGATTTTGCAATGCCATTCTGAAGCCGCCTATACCGGCGAAAAGGTCTATAAATGTGAACTTCGGTTTTTCCGGCCCGGGGAATGGGGCTTTGAAAAGTTCAGCGAAAAGATATGTTTGAAAACCTATAGGTTCTGCTACTAAGTCTCCGTAATCACCGAGTTGTTTTTTCGGTATGTTCTGTGTCCAAGATTCAATAAAGCTACTCGCCTTTTGCTCAAAGACACGGCCGAATTTGCTGTTTTGCAGCATCGCATAATGCGTCACGATAGCTAATTGGTCTGTAAAAGGAATAATTGACCCGTCCTCATCTAAAGAATTATGGTCATAAATCCTAACCGGCCCCGCTTTTTTATAACCGAGGTCTAAAAGCGTTAAAGGTAAATTGTCTTTATCCTGTGCCATTGCTCTCTATTTCGTTTATAAGCGACAAAGTTAATGATATTTCGCGACATAGCACACAATTGTGGATAATTTTTAACCACAGTGAAAGAAGGGAGCACAAGACAAGCCAACTTGCGCCCCCTCACAAAAGAAACAACATCAGCTGTCTTTTTCACACTTCAGCGATCGATAGGTCGCTATCCTGGTCGCTAAACTTTGGATCCGCAATTATATCGCGAATATGAGAATTTAAGCATCCTTGCATACAAAAATGTCAATCGGCAGTTGCAGATTGGCATTTTTTTTGTATCTTTGCCGAAATAACAGTTAATACCCTTCTGACAATGAAAAAAATTGCCCTGATTGCCCTTGCCGCACTGCTGTTGCTTCCGGCTCTGGCACAAAACCGCCAATACAACCTCTATGGTGTGATGTTCTACAACCTTGAGAACCTCTTTGACACGATCAATGCCAACGGGTCGTATGACCTGGAGTTCTCGCCCAGTGGTGCCCGCCAGTGGAACCACGAGAAGTACTGGCAAAAGCAGCACAACATGGCCTCGGCCATCGCCCAGATCACCACCCCCGGCACGCCCGACGGCCCGGTGCTGATCGGTGTGAGCGAGATTGAGAACAAGAGCGTGCTTGACGACCTTGTCCGCCAGCCCGAGCTCAAGAGCCGCCGCTATCAGGTGGTGCACCACGATGGTCCCGACCGACGCGGTGTGGACGTGGGCCTGCTCTACAACCCGCGCTTGTTCAAGGTGCTCAACGTCACCAACCAGCGTCTCGAGAAGCGCTACTTCGAGGAGCTGGACTATGAAGACCAGTTCAGCGAGAACTTCCGCACGCGCGACCAGCTGTGTGTCACCGGGTTGCTGGCCGGCGAGAAGGTGTCTGTCCTGGTCAACCACTGGCCATCGCGTCTGGGCGGACAGGAGCAGTCGAGCTATCTGCGTGAGGCCGCCGCCGAGATGGCGCGGCAGACCATCGACTCGCTGCTGCACGACGACCCCAACCAGGGCATCATCTTTATGGGCGACCTGAACGACGACCCCCAGGACCCCAGCTGCGCCAAGGTTTTGAAAGGCCGCCGCGACATCAAGGACGTGGATGATTATGACGATGTCTACAACCCGTGGTGGAAGATTCTGGACCGCGGCATCGGCACACTGGCCTACAAGGGTGGCTGGAACCTGTTTGACCAAATCATGATGACAGGCTACTTCACGCGCTACTACGACAGCAAGGAGAAGCCGCAGCTCACCTTCCTGCGCGCCGAGGTGCTCAACCGCGAGTTTCTGAAGACACGCGAGGGCGACCGTCAGGGCTACCCGCTGCGCACCTACTCTGGCGGCGTGTTCCTCAACGGCTACAGCGACCACTTCCCCACCATCATCTACCTGGCCAAGGAGGTTCAACATTAATGCCTAATTCACGATGCACGATGCACAATGAGGCGGTTTAAATGCCATCTTATGCATTGTGCATGATGCGTTCTACCTTATGGAGCTTATCAATCTTAGTGACCAGCACTCGCTGGTGTGCCACTATATGCGGCAGCTGCGCGACCGCGACATCCAGCGCGACCGCATGCGCTTTCGTGCCAACGTGCACCGTCTGGGCCAAATCATGGCCTATGAGATCTCGAAACGCCTGGACTACACCACCATCGACACGCCGACGCCACTAGCCACAGCTCAGACCCCAGTGATCTCGAGCCAGGTGGTGGTGGCGACCATCCTGCGCGCCGGCCTGGCGCTGCACGACGGGTTCTTGAGCTATTTTGACACGGCCGAGAACGCCTTTGTCAGTGCCTACCGCCAGTATCGCGAGGGCAGCGACGAGTTTGACGTGCACATCGAGTATCTGGCCAGCCCGAGCATCGAGGGCAAGACCCTGATTATCACCGACCCCATGCTGGCCACCGGGCGGTCGATGGAGCTGGCCTACCGCGCCCTGCTCACCCGTGGTGTCCCCGCCCACATCCATGTTGCCAGCGTGATCGCCAGCGACCAGGCTATCGCCTACGTCAAGCAGACACTGCCAGACGAGTGCACCACGCTGTGGACTTGCGCCCTCGACCACGAGCTGAACGCCCACAGCTATATCGTCCCGGGCCTGGGCGATGCCGGCGACCTGCTCTACGGCGAGAAGCTGTAAGTTAGCGAAAGCCGCTGTGAGATAATCAACCGCAAATTACGCGAAGGAATATATGAACCTTTACCTCCCCTCCCCTCTCCTTTCGCAAAGGGGAGGGGGGTTGGGGGTGGGGTTTGGGGCAAAATGGCGAAAAAGAACCGTCCCCAATCCGCCATTTTCTGGGAATTGTCATTATTTTTAACATGAAATTTCTTCTATATTAGAAGAATTTACTAAATTTGCCAAAAATTTTCATTATAGAAGAAATTTATGGACTACATTCTGCGGCAGATTTATCTTTCGTCGATAGAACGATATATTGGCAAGGGGCTGATAATCGTGCTTGTCGGTCAACGACGGGTGGGCAAAAGCTGCTTATTGGCACAATTGCGCCACATCAAGCAAGCCGATTCTCACAATCATATTATATATATTGACAAGGAGAAGCGCGAGTTTGATTTCATACGCACCTACCAAGACCTAAACGACTATATTGCAGCGCACTACCAGCAAGGGAAGAAGAATTATATCCTGATTGACGAGGTTCAAGACATAGCCGAATTTGAGCGTTCATTGCGCAGTTACTACAGCGAACCAGATGCACAAGTCATCATCACCGGCAGCAATGCGCATATATTGAGCAGCGAATTGAGCACACTCATCGGTGGTAGATACAAAGAAATATACGTCCAATCGCTGAGTTATGCTGAGTTCATAGAGCTTCACGGCCTTCAAGACAATGATGACACCTTAGCGCTATATGTCAATTATGGTGGCATGCCTGGGTTGGCAAGAATCGGACTAGACTTGGAGATAGCCCGTGGTTATCTCAAAGACATCTATCACACAGTGCTGCTCAAGGATGTGGTGATGCGCAACCAGATAAGAAACGCAACATTTCTTGAGAACCTGGTCAGTTATCTGGCCGACAATACGGGAAAACTCATCTCGGCCAACAACATCTCAAAATACATGAAAACGCAAGGGGTCAAGATCACCCCCACTGCCATTATCCATTATCTGCGGTGTTTGTCACAAGCATACATTGTCCAGCCTGTACGCCGCTACGACATACATGGCAAGCGACTCTTTGAGAACAACGAGAAATATTACTTTGAGGATCATGGCATACGCAATGCTCTTGCAGGTTCAAACCGCAGTGGTGACATAGAGAAGGTGCTAGAAAACATGGTCTTCCAGCACTTGATTAGATTGGGATACACTGTCACCGTTGGACAGTTGCAGGCAGGAGAAATAGATTTCGTCTGCACAAAACCGAGTGGTCAACGCCGATATGTTCAAGTGACCTATCTCGTGGCTGACGAAACTACACGCAAACGCGAGTTTGGCAATCTGAGTGCTATCAAAGATGATTATCCCAAATATGTCATCTCAATGTCACCACTTGTCACGCGCAACGATGACAATGGCATCACACACCTTGGCATCAGGCGATTCTTGCTCGAAGGGCTGGAATAAGCTTCTGGCGAGTTGGGGACGGTTCTTTTTGATGCATTTTTGATTCAGGGCTGTGGCCTGCCGCCCTTTCAGGGCTTGGAGACCAGGGGGGACATCTGCACCGGGGTTGCGCTATCGCTCCACCCCGGCCTGTGGTCTGCCAGCCCTTCGGGCTTGCCGTCGGACGGTAATTATGAATTAAGATGGCAGTGACACCCCCTCTTGCTCCCCTACCCTTTTCCCAAAGGGGTTGGGAGGGGAAGGTGGCATGCCTGATGGGGTGGTGAGAGGGAGGAATGAGTCGGTTTTAAATGCCCTGGAGGAGCAAGCCGAAGAGGATGTAGACCACTAACAACAACAAGGTGTAGACCACCGAGCGCCATAGGCAGCCCAGTGATGACTTGGGAGAAAACGCTCGCGATGACGACTTGCCTGCTTGCTTTTTTTTCCCGCCTCGTTTGGTGGCGTTAGTTGGCGGCGTAGCGCCCGTGTCGCCGGTGAAGTTGATGACCTTTGAGCGGTGCTTCGGGGGTGTAGGCCTAGATTTGTGTGGCGGTGGCGTCTTCACTTTTTGCTCTTGTGGTTTGGATGATTGTGATGGCTGGGATGAGGTGTTTTTTCGCCTGGGTGCCGGTGCGTCATAGCCTGGGATTCGGTCGCTGGCCAAGCACTGCGGACACACGACGACACCGCGTGTCTCGGTCAGTTGTTCGTCCGAGAACGCGACACGTTTTCCACAATTTGCACAAGTCCAGTTCAACTTATCGTTACCTTGAGTTTGATTGATTTTTAACGCATTGATTTCTAGGAAATGTGCGGTGTTTCAGAGAGTTCTCTTGCCGGTAGAATTGTCAGTAAAGCAACCGCTATTTTTCCTGAAGGCAAAATTATAGATTTTTTCTGAATGTGTGACGATTTTAGCAAAGTTTTTGACAAAACTGCGCCTGCTGGCCGAACGGGATGGCCGCGTTATCCGCATGGCAGTGACGCCCCTCTTGCTCCCCTCCCCTTTCGCAAAGGGGCGGGGGTTGGGAGTGGGGGTTCGCGCGCCTGCTGGCTCCTAGCCTCTCAACAACCACGAAGTGCTCACGACCGAACGGGAGCCCGAAGGGCAAGCGAAGCGCAGTAATTCATGCAATTTAGTGCAATTTCTGGCTCCCCTCCCCTTTCACAAAGGGGAGGGGGTTGGGGGTGGGGTTTCGCGCGCCTGCCGGGTTTTATCCTCTCAACAATCTTTGCAATGTAGTGCAATTCTTTCAGCGTGGCAGAATGCCAGAGTTGGCAGGGTAAAGTGGTTGAAACACCCCCTAACTTTCTCTAAATTAGAGTAGAAGCTACTTAATTTCCCCCTCCCCTGATTCATTGTCATTTCAATTATATCTGAGTTTGACGATTATCAATGTGGTTTATGCCTCATAGTGGATGATGGCCTTGACGATGATGCGCCACTGGCCGTTGTCGAGGACGGCCTCGCCCGGGCGGTCGGTGACGATGCGTGTCATGCCCGCCGACATCTGTATGGCGTTGCCCGAGCATGCGCGTGTGAGGTTCTCGGTGGGCATCATCAGCGCAAAGCGGTGCACGTCGCGATTGTCAATGACCTGATAGGTGCCGTGCACGCCATCGGCTGTGGTGAGCTCGAACAGCGAGTTGCCCAGTTCAAACTGCTCACTCACGCGGTTAAAGCAGTCGTTGTCGTCGGGTTTTGACAGGTAGTAGGTGCGCTCAACCGGCTGCTGTTGCCTGTCGGACTGCTGCCTGCCGGTGTGTCGCTGTTCGGCCTGGCTGGCCTGCCGCTGATCGACCTGCCGGGGTCGCATCACGCGCTGGTTGGCCTCGATGTTGCCCACTCGCTGCAGCAGTGCCTTGACGTGCTGCGAGACATCGTTGGCCAGTTGCTGCATGTTTTCGTTGGTGGTCTCGATGTCAGATCGCGTGGCCCGGCGCAGCTTGGTCAGCTCGCTGCGTGTGACCCATGCCATTGCCATCGCCCCCATCGCCAGCAGTGCCAGCAGTATGTCGAACAGCAAGTGCCCGTTGAGTCCCCCCTTCTGCTCGGCCTCGGCAGGTTCTTTCGGGGCCTCGGCGACCGGGATGGTGTCGGGTTCGGGTGCCGCGGTGTCGACAGATGCCACCTGCTCCTGCTGCAGTTGTTGCTGTTGCGCCAGGTAGCGTTTCATGTCGCGCTCGACGTGCGGTGCCAGTTCTCCGGCCAGCTGCTTGATGCTTGCCATGTTTCCGGTGTCGTTCTCCAGCGCCTTCAGCCTGCTGTAGACCTGCTGCCACTGGCTCTGTGAGCGGTAGGTGGCATCGAGGTCATCGAGTGTGTAGCCCTGCGGTGCCATAGCCTCAAAGTCCTCGGTTCTCTGTCCGTAGCCACTGTTGAGCGCCTCATACTGCGCGATGACAGCCAGCGCGTGCTGCCACTGAGTGGCTGTCAGTGCGGTGCTGTCGCCGGTTTGTGCCATGGCCGCCAGCATCATCATGGCCACCAGGCAAGTTGTGACGAGTTTTTTCATTGTTTGTTGTGTTTTGGCCGTGACAGGAGTCACGGCACAGTAATACCGTTGTGAAATACTGCTAGACGTTGCCCTGGTTGCGCATGCGGGTGATGACCTCGTTGCACAGGTTGCGCAGCAGGTTGTAGCGCAGTGTGCCGATGATGGGGTAGAAGAATGGCACATCCTCGACCACGTCGCCCGGCTCGTATCGGCCTTGCAGATAGCTGTTGATGCCGGCAGCCAGGTAGTTGTCCAGGTCGTTTCCGACCACGCTGGTGAACAGTCTCAGCACCGTGTTGTCGATGCCGAAGTCGTCCTTTGTGGCCTTGTCGAGCAGTGCCACAAAGAAGTCGTTGAATTCCCTGACCTGCTGCACGAGCTGGCTGCGCACCTGCAGGTCGTTGACCTGCTCGAAGGTGAGCTGCTCGTTGCCCAGCATCGAGTAGCAATACTTGAGCGCGACGACGTTGCGTGGGCTGTAGATGTCGGTGTTGACCTCTCCATCGAGCCGCTTGTTCTCGAGTTTGACACCGCCGCGGCAGGTGATCTGCTTGGGGCACTCGGTCTCGATCTTGACCTCGAACCGCTCGCTGTATCGCTCATCGAAGACACGCTCGATGATGCGTTGTGTGATCTCCTCGACCTGGCTGTGGCTGCCCACGATGTTCAGAATCTTTGAGCCTGTGCCGCTGAAGTAGATCTGCTTGGGCTTCTCGTAGCCTCGCGCGTGCATCATGCGGGCGATGTAGTAGATGAGCGCCGAGTAGAAGTACATAAACACGAGCTTGCGCTGCTCGTCGTTGCGCAGCAGCATGTTGTAGCTGTAGAGGTTGCGGTCGATGTCTCGCAGCCCACGCAACTCCTCGACATTCTCGACCGAGAAGAGGAATGCGTTAATGTCCTCGCTGCGCTTCTGCCGCATGATGTCCTTGAGTATGCTGGTGAGATAGCTGATGCCTGTCGAGCGGTCGTTCTCGATGAGTCGCATGAAGTACTGGCAATAGTGCTGCAGCAGGGGATTGGTGTCGGCATCGCGCTCGCCGAAGGCATCGCCAAATAGCGCATTGCCGGCATATCGGAACGACGAGATGGCGACGGGGTTGCTGGCCAGTCGGTCGGGCGTGGGCTGATAGACGACGATGTCGCTGGTGCCTCCACCGATGTCGATGCTCACATAGCTGCTGCCGCTCACGCCCGCGCTCTTGTAGTAGAACGCCGGCGCGATGCTCTCGGGATAGGCCTGCAGGTGACTCAAGTCACTGCCCATGTAGGTGCGGTAGAGATCCTCCCAGGCATCCTGCAGCTTGCGTCGGTCGCTGCCGCCCATGCTCACCGGGAAGAAATAGATGACCTGTGTGCGGGCGAGGTCGGCATTCTCGAGCAGCGCCTTGGCCTTGATGAGCAGCATGAGCTCGCGCAGGAACTCGCGTGCCAGTGTGGTGTCGCCCATCCACTTGAGGTTGGTGGTCACGTCATAGCCCTGGAAGTACTTGCGCTCGTAGAGGAAGGGGATGTTCAGGTCGTGGAACAGCTTGTTGCCGCCATCGCTGCCCTGGTTGCGTGCCAGCGAAGAGCGCAGCGGGAATCCATAGACCGCATCGATGACGCGCGGCAGAAACTCGATGCGCTGCAGCTGCTCGGCGATGTCCAGGCCGCCCTGCTTGAGCAATGAGGCGACGAGCACCTGGTCGCTGCTCCAGTCGAAGGTCAGCGGCTGCGACGCCTGTCCTCGCTCGGCCCACTCGAGGTGGGTGTTGGTGGTTCCAAAGTCGACGGCAAACACCAGCTCGCGTGCCGATGGGGTGTAGGGTTTCCACTGCGGCAGGATGATGCCGGCGAAGTTGCCCAGTGGTGTGTGCACCGTCGCCTCGGCATAGTCCCATGTGCCGTCGATGTCATAGTAGGTGGTGGTGAACACCTGCCGGGCCCTGACCTTGCCAGCGACATTGAGTCCGGCAGTGCTGCCGGCGTCGCGCAGAAAACGCAGCGACACCTGCCCGTCGGGAATCATCGAGAACAGCTGCACGGTGTAGTCGTCGTGCTGTGCGGTGCGCACAAACGGGAAGATGCTCACGCTCATGATCGAGTCGATGATGCGTCCGGTGCCTCGCCGCTCGTCCCACTGCCATGTGGGGTCGTTGGTGGTGAGATAGCGCCTCGAGAGCTCGATGCAGCGCTTCTTGACGGGTATGCGCAGGGTCACCTGCACACTGCCGTCGTTCAGTTCCTCGATGTCAATCATGTTGCGCCCCACCACACGTCCCTTGAGGTCGTCGGCTCTGAACCAGCGGAAGAACTCGGGCTTGATGGGCAACAGGTAGCCTCGTGTGGCTGTCAGCCCATTGGGGCGGAGGTTGCCGTCGCAGTAGTGGTCGGTGTCGATGGCGTTGCTCAGTCGCACGATTGTGTCGGTGAGCAGGTCGGCCGTTGTGAGGAAGGGATACTGGATGCTGGTGTCTGGCAGCTTGCGCTCGGCCAGTGGCACGTCGCCAGCCAGCACCTCGGTGGCGCTGTCCCACTCCTTGTCGATGTAGCGGTAGTGCTCGACCGATCCGTTGAACCCGGTGCGCAGCACCAGCGGCATGGTCGTTCCATCGGGCTGCGGCATGGTGGGCTGTATGACAAAGTCGCTCTGTGCGGCACTGGTGCGGATGTCCAGCACGCGCTTGTGGTAGAACCTGGCTCCGAGCACGCTCACGTCGGCATTGCCGCCAAAGCGGTCGAACGTCTGCTCCAGTCGCTCGAGCACCGAGTTGGCCAGGTCGTGGCTCAGGGCGTTGAGGTTGGGCACGACGTCGGTGATGCGCCGATAGAGGTCGGGTCGCTGTCGGCGCAGATAGTCGATGTTGTTGATCATGTAGCTGTAGACGCACCCCACTCGCTCGCGCAGCACGGGATAGGCGTTCATGAGCAGATACATGTAGTAGACAAAGTCCTCATCGCGCTGCCACAGCGGTCGGTCGGTCGAGAACAGTGTCACCCCCTGCTCGACCTTGATGCCCTCGACGGGCCCGCTGACCGGTGCTGCCATCACCAGCGATGCCGGGCTTGTGCCTCCCAGCACCTGGTTGTCATACATCAGGATGTACCAGTCATGCAACTGGTCGAAGTTATAGACCATGTCGGTCGATAGGAACAGGCGCAGCGTCTCGCCATAGAGCCTGTGGGCGGGATTGCTCCTGAGCGTGTCTAACTGCTCGTCGCGGTTCCATCTGACGATGCGCAGATAGTCCTTGTGGTTCTCAAAGTCGAACAGCAGCTGCATCACGTCGAGTGCGTTCGACACCAGCCGTTCGTTCATGGCTGCCCCTCGCAGGTTGGGGTTGGCCAGTTGTGTGAATGCGTTCTTGACCAGGTCGAGCTGTGCAAAGGGGCTGGGGATGGCCGTGCGCGGGTTTCGGCTCAGCCCGCCGTCGGGGTCCTTGATGCGTGCGATGTCGTCGTCCTGATAGGGCTCGACTGGAATCCAGTCGTCGCTGCTGCCCTGGGATGTCTTGTTGCTATATGATAAAATCTCGCTCATTGTCTTTTCTTTTGAGGATTGTGAGGGGTCAGGG
>Ga0256404_1002289_pt1 | contig 42727 bp, 37 predicted proteins | sample RumenRJG_01DNA_FD_185990 | JGI IMG/M metagenome (GOLD analysis project Ga0256404, IMG submission 185990) | Bovine rumen microbial communities from Lethbridge, Alberta, Canada - RJG_01 | ecosystem: Host-associated > Mammals > Digestive system > Stomach > Rumen | place: Canada: Alberta | collected... | reverse complement strand
ACCACCATGCGGGCAGGCTTGTTGCCCGCACCGCTGCGGCTGTTCCGCAGGCGTTTGTTGTATTCCTTTTCGATTTTGTCCCAGGGAAGGTTGTCGGCAAGCTTGACCCAGCGGTTGGACTTGCTCAGGCCTGAAAGAGACTCTTGGAGCTCAAACAGGGAGTGACTACGGAATTGAGAGTAATATTTCATGTTGCCTCATGCTTGTTTTAACACTCAAAGATAACCATTTTCCGTGAATTGAGCAAATATAATATGTTATAAACAATTAATAATCAGAAGCCTGCATTTAATTAGGGTCTGCTAATCAACATCATCGATGGCCTCGCGGCAGTTTTGGCGTTTCCACGAGGATGCACGGTCGATGTTAATTAGCAGACCCTAATTATGATAGCCCTTACTATCGATGCGGCTAAATAAAATAATCCTAATACAAGAATGAAATTTACAATACCATATTTGAGACAGTATGTGAAGTAGTATACTACATATAAAATAGGGAAAATTATATAGCAAAGAATTGATGCTACAACCTTTGAAATATAAATTTTTCGATTACATTTTTTGCAGATACGGAATTTCATATAGGTATCTCTATACTGATATTCAGCATATCGCATGTGAATTTTAGTTCCCACATGTTCAGATTTAATTTGACGCTCATAACTTACCGCTTCGTTTACTGGAATTTTTTTGCAACAAATAGGGCAAGTGAAATCACCTGCTCTAGAAAAATTTGCAAAAATACTTGAAACGTATTCTATATCTTTATCAGACAAGAATTTTTGCTCACGATTAAATTTTTCTATTCTATTGAGGTCTTTCTGATTCAACATATTAAGCTTTGGTTTCTTTGATTGAGATATTAATATCTGAAGAGAAGTTGAGGGGAAGTTGGTCTTGTTCAATGACGTTATCAAGTTTTTTGGGACTGATACCGTGTTTCGAGAGGAAACGGTTGCGGTTGAAGTTGGAGATTAATATACCAACCTCTATACCTGCGCAAAATACTATCACTATAAGAAGTATTAATTGTATAGTCGTCATAAGTTTCGGTTCTAAATAACAACACGACAAAGTTACGAAAATTTTTTATCTCATATTGCTGAGAATGCTAACGCTGATATTCGAGAGCGATTCCTCCCTCATGATTGAGCACTAAGTCGCCGCCATATGTCGGATGCGAACTACAACGCAGTGCAGAGAGGCACTCATGATTATGTCCTTCGTCGCCCGTCGCGGAAGGAGATTTGTGTCCCTGAATGTAGTCGCTCCCCTGCCCCGCCGCTATAATTTCACCATCCGAAACAACAGCGCTTTTTCCCATTATTTGAAAAGGCATTCCCCAACACTCGAAAAACCGCCCCGCATGCTAGGATACTCACATAGGACCTGAGGAAAACTACATTTGAGATGTTTCAAAACGTCTCAAATGTAGTTTTGCTCTTTTGCGGACACTGATTTTCAACGCATTACAAAGACGATTTTTAGCCCATTTCAGGGGCGAATATTATAGCTTAGCATGAGAGGAAAACAGCGAGCAAAACAGCGAGCAAAGCAGCGAGCAAAACACTAAGCAAAGCGCCTCTACAAAAACGCCACAGCAAAACACCGAGCAAAACACCGAGCAAAACACTAAGCAAAGCGCCTCTACAAAAACACCGAGCAAAACAGCGAGGAAAACACCGAGGAAAGACCTCTGCGAAAACGCCACAGCAAAACACCAAAACACTCATTTCAAAGGAAGAATCTTCTGCCACAGCAGACTCTGCCGGCTGGCAACCATTGCAAATGGCGCACATATTTCTACATGAGCGTACCAATATCTACATGAGTTTGCAGCCCGCACCTCAGGGCGCGATGCCAGTTTACGGTTTTCCTATTTGCACTTTGCTGCAAGTTTACACAGCAAAATTTTCGGCACTATTTCCCGTGTTTCGGATGGGCAAAAACAATGGGTTCGGCGATAGCAACCTTTTGCGGGCGTTAATGCGAGCCGTAGATCTCCACGTCGGCGATGCGGGCTGTGCCGTCGTCGCCGGCATTGGTAATGGTCATCCTCACATAGCGGGCAGCGCGCGCCTCAAACGCCAGGTCGGTCACGGCCGAAGTGTTGTCGGCCACCGTCGCGGCCGCTGTCCAGGTAGTGCCGTCCAGACTTGTCTCCACGGTAAAGGCGCGTGTGTTCAGGCCCGGCTCAAGGCCTGCCGCCTCTGCATGGCGCGCTACAAAGCGGCTGATGCTGAACGGCTCGCCGAAGTCAAACTGCAGCCAGGCCCGGCCGTCATTGGTGGCAGAGACCCACATATACTTCTCCGAGGGCGACCCGTCGGCTGCCAATGCGGCCGCAGTCCTGGCCTCCGAGGTGCTGATCTTCATACTGTCCATCAGGGTCAGGTCGAATGGCAGATGATGGGCTTCGTTATAGTAGCTGAAGAAATGGTCGGCGCGGACGATGTTGACGTTGCCCGGCGAGAGGGCGTCGAGCTTTGTCTTAAGCTCCACCAGTTTGTCGGGGCCTGCATCCCACACCGTAGCCTGTCCGGAGACGAACATCGGCGCCGTGCCGTCAAAGCTCTTGATGTCGCGATTGAAAAAATCCGTGATAACGTCGACCCCATTGGCGTAGCAGGGATAGTTGGGCACAAACGCCAGTTTATCCTTCTGGACGACCGCAGCGATTCTTCCTGTCTGGCGCTCCCAGTCCTGCACAGTCACGCCGTAGAGGTAAGGGCAATGGTCCGCATAGGCATCCCGCTGCACCTTGTTCACATTGTCCCAGACCGTGATCACTCTAAGGCCGGCTTTCTCCAGATAGCGCTGCGTGAGCTTGGTATAGGGAGTAAAGACGGAACTGCCAATCGAGTTCCACTTCTTGTTGAAGGCGTCGTAGGGCATGGCATATCCCAGGCCGGAGGGACCGCTCACGAAGCAGTCGTTGGTGGTGGCCCTGCGGTAATAGTAATTGAGCATAGCGGGCGAGAAATCGGCCATCGCGGGACTGATAGTCCAGTTGAGGGGCATCTTGCCGCGCCCGCTCTGAGCGAAGATCTTTACCATGGCGTGCTGGCAATACTGGATATTGTCGCCGTCGCTGATATACACGGCCGCGTACACCTTGTTCTCAAGCTTCGGCCGCTTGGGCACCGGAGGAATCACGACAGCCTTCTTCACGCCCGAATAGATGGTCGCATTCTCGAAGAAATCGGCCGGCACCGTGCACAGCCCGTATCTTGTGGCCTCGCCGATGCCCGAACGCTCTTCTGCATACCACCCGAGCACAATGTCGCGGCCCGGTGTCAGGTCCTTGAGAAACTTGTCCAGGACGACCTTCTCGGCGTTATTTCTTGGGTCGAGCCAAACGACGGCGGCTCCCGTAGCGGAGGCTATGTCGTGGACATAGGGTATCCCGGGGCGCTCGCTTACCAGCAGCCGGTGATTGCAGCGACTCCAGTATTTTGTATGGAGATAGTTGTAGATATTGGCGGCCGTCGTCATCGTCAGAGAGGTAAGGTCTTCCACCACGGGGAGATCTATGCCATTGGCCACAAGCTTCTCCTGAATCTCGGCAGTAACAGGCAGCAGATCCTCCAGTCCGGCAATGGTGGCAGCGAGATTGGCATAGTGCTCGCTCTTCTCTGTGCTATAGAGCACAAGCCCCTTAACCTCATCCTTGAAAAAGCTGACGAGCCGGTATGGATAGGCGGGAGCTACAACCAGAGCTTTCAGGCTATGGGCCTGAGGCCATGTATTCTGGGGCTCCTCCTGATGATTGTACAGCAGGATGCGCGGGCGGGTGCGATTGACTATGCCCTCGAGGGTGCAGAACATCAGGCGCTCTGCATCGCTCAGCGAAGCGGCATTCATGTCGAGCGTCCTGACTCTCGTGGCCGGTTTCTGGAACACAGGTATCAGGCGGTCTTCGGGCCAGCACACCTCGTCATACCTGAGGATGCGGTCGCCGCTGGCGGTGAGGCTGTATGTGGTGTCGGAGAATGTGATCTTGTTCACGTCGGACACATCGGTTCTCATCACGGCTCCGTTGGTAGTCCTGACGAGCATGGTGCCATGCTGGGCCACGGCCGTTATGGCCGCTGTCACAGAGACGGCCAAAAGCAATATCTTTATAATGTCTTTGTTCATCTTACAGGTTATAAAAGAAGGTCATCACAACTTTATCTTCGTAGTAAAAGAGCCCACCTTCAGGACATATACTCCCCTGCCGAGCGCCTCCCGGCTCAGCATCAGTTCGCCATTACTTATGCCGGGCAGCGGGACGCTGATGCCGTCGATGGTATAAGCCTGGGGGACGACGCCCTGAGGTATCCCCTTTATTAAGACGCCGTCCTGGCGCACGACCATGCTGAAGCCCGGTATCCGCTTTATGGCGTTGACCGAAGCAGAGTCGCTGAATCGGATCTCTGCGATATCGGATATTTCATAATCCATGGTGTCCGGGGGGCTGGAGAGCGTGATGTGCAGCTTGCCGTTGGACGCCGTTATCACGGGGTGCGACTCGAATAATATTTTCACCTCCCCGGACGCCTTGGTGGTGAGCAAAAGGCAATCCTTCCGGTCGTTAACGCTCAGGAATGATATCTGGTTGAGCTCGGCAACCCGAATCTGCGAACTGCTGCCGTCGGCCATCAATATATTCATTGCTTTCTCCTGCGCCTGCATTGTCAGCGGCGCAAGCAATAAAAAAGCCGCAATTAATATTTTCCTCATCGCATACAGGAATTAGTTATCCGAAAGGCAAAGCTAACAAAAATATCGATAACATAGGGAAATAAGGAAAAACTGCAACCACCCCGCTATCGCTATTCACGCACAGGGTGAGATGCATAATTATATAATTCTTATTACCTTTGTGCTTCTAATGACCAATTAATTAATTCTATCAGAAGATGAAGACTAATCTTAAACCAGCCACGCTTTGCGTCCGGGGCGGGTATGAGCCGAAAAACGGCGAACCGGTAGAAGTGCCGATTATCCAGAGCACCACTTTCAAATATGACGACTCCGATGAGATGGCGCAGCTGTTTGACCTGAAAAAGGAGGGATATTTCTATACCCGCTTGCAGAATCCGACCAACGACGCGGTGGCTGCCAAGATAGCACAGCTCGAGGGCGGCGTGGGCGCCGTACTGACATCCAGCGGCCAGGCGGCCAACTTTTATGCCGTCTTTAACATCTGCGAGGCCGGAAGCCACATCGTGGCGTCGAATGAGATCTACGGCGGCACATTCAATCTCTTTGGCGTGACCATGAAAAAGCTGGGCATCGATGTCACATTCATCAATCCCGATGCCCAGGAGGAGGAGATCCAGAAGGCTTTCCGCCCCAACACGAGGGTGCTATTCGGCGAGACAATCAGCAATCCCGGATGCGCCGTGCTGGACATAGAGAAGTTTGCGCGCATCGCCCACAGAAACGGTGTGCCTCTCATCGTGGACAACACCTTCGCCACACCGATCAACTGCCGCCCGTTTGAGTGGGGCGCTGACATCGTTACTCACTCTACGACCAAGTATATGGATGGCACGGCGTCGCAGGTGGGCGGAGCCGTCGTAGACAGCGGCCATTTCGACTGGCTCGCTCACGCCGACAAATTCCCCGGGCTCTGCACACCCGACGAGAGCTACCACGGCATCATCTATGCCCGGCAGTTCGGCAAGATGGGATACATCACCAAGGTCGTCTCGCAGCTCATGCGCGACCTGGGCTCCATCCCCGCGCCGATGAACTCATTCATCCTCAACCTGGGGCTGCAGAGCCTGCATCTCAGGATGCGGCAACACTGCAGCAATGCGCAGAAGGTCGCCGAGTATCTGCACGACGACCCGCGCGTGGCCTGGGTCCACTATGCCGGGCTCAGGGATGACCGCTATCATGCCATCGCAGAGAAGTATATGCCTCAGGGTACATGCGGAGTAATGGCATTCGGCCTGAAGGGCGACCGCGAGGTGGCTGTGAAGTTCATGGACTCGCTGGAGATGATCAACATCGAGACCCATGTGGCCGACACCCGCACATGCGTCCTCCATCCCGCCAGCCACACCCATCGGCAGCTCACCGACGAGCAGCTCCGCCAGGCCGGAATAGCCCCGGATCTCATAAGGCTGTCGGTAGGCATAGAGGATGTGGAAGACATTCTCGACGACATCCGGCAGGCCCTGGACAAGATATAATCACCGCGAAAGATTATGCTATTGAGACAGATCGGCCTTCGGCCAATATTCGCCATCGCGCAAGATCTGGCCTTCGGCAAGATTTTCTCATGGGCGAAACTGACTATTGAATAAGATTTAGCTCCGCTACGAAACCCGGAAGTGGCCGTCATCCCACCACCTGTGTGTGATGCCGGCCGCTTCTCTGTTATCGAGGGCATACATTATTATATGCCGTCCGGGGATATTGCAGTCCGATTTGGGGTTATTAGTTCCCGAAGTAGAGCTATCAGTTCGTCATCGATTTGGTTTTGTTCCTTTTTATCAGATAAACTTCCACCGCCGGGCACACATCGAAATGCATAAAATGCGAATAATTCGCGGTGCTCTGAGGCCCCGTTTCCGCACATCTCAAAAATCGTCCCGCATGCTGGGATACTCACATAGGACCTGAGGAAAACTACATTTGAGATGTTTCGAAACGTCTCAAATGTAATTTTGGCCTTCCGGGAGCACTGATTTTCAATGCGTTGCGAAGGCGTAAAAGTAGACTGCTGTCGAGGAGAGATTGCGGAGGCCGGCAGGGATATTATCGGCTTTTCGCAACGCTTATACATCGGGCGATAAACTGAATGCCCTATACGCTGAGACTGGGGAGGGAGAATTTGCTAAAATCGGTAATACTTCCATAACGTTTCCCGTGGGAGTTGCAGGATCATGCAGATGAAAGGCTAAAGCCATAAAGGCCGCAGTGATTTTCCGAGCATTGCAAGTGCTGTTTTTGCCATGCGTTTTATAACTTTGCATTAACTCAATTCGTCGATGCTTCATCTGAGCGGAGGCAGCATGAGCGACCAAAGAAAATAGATCAACCTGAATTCAAAATACCAACAAAGTGGCAATCTGGCAACATTCAAATATAAACATAGACGGGCAGCTGGTCAGGGCGCAGGCGCCGGTTATTGTTTCTGAACACTTTAATATTTCCTGAGTGGACTCAAGATTTTTTGTAGGCGCGAATGTCCTGTTCGCGATATAGATATAAATTTGCAGCGTTAACAATAAGATTATGCCGGAAACAAAAAATGCGATCATTCGCTACAAGTATCTGGACGATTTGCTTTCAGACCGCCATCACTATTACAGTACCCGTGAAATATGGGAGAAATGCCGTGACAGACTTTCAGACAACGGATATGGCAAGGTTACGCTACGCTGCATACAGAAAGATCTCATTTTCCTGACATCCGCACCTTTTTATGCAGAAATAGAGCGCTACCGAGCGGGAGGAAGACTCTGCATAAGATACAGAAAGGATGGATTCTCTATCTTCAAGAAGGAGCTGAGCGATGAGGAAGCCTCGCTGTTGAGAGAAGCTCTGGCAACGCTTGGACAGTTTGATGGCCTGGACAACTTTACATGGCTTGATGATTTCAGGAAGGGGCTTGAACTTGCAGAGCGCAGGCCGATCATCAGCTTCAGCCATAATCCATATCTGAAGAACTCCAACATGCTGGGAACGCTCTTTGATGACATTTCTAACCAGGTGGTGGTCCGATTGTCGTATCATACCTTTAATAACGAGACCACGCGAAGCATTGATTTCCACCCGTATTTGCTGAAGCAGTATAACGACCGCTGGTATGTCATCGGCGCCGCTGATAGCGACCAGAAGATACTGACGTTTGCTCTTGACCGGCTGGACAAGGTGGAGCCATTGCCGGAAAAGAAATATGTCTCATGCCCCGATGATCTCAACGACCGCTTCGAGGACATAGTCGGCGTTACGCTATATGAGGACAAGCCTGTGGAGCACATCGTCTTCTGGGCCAACGACACAGCAAAGGGTTACGTCATAACCAAGCCCATCCATCCGTCGCAGATCTTGCTTAAAGGCGAGAAGGAGGAGCAGATGCGCAGCGCCTATCCTGACCTGACCGGAGGCAATTTCTTTTCTATAGATTGCATCCCCAACAACGAACTCATAAGGGCCTTGTGTTCCTATGGCGAGAACATGACCGTATTGCAGTCGGACGGCAGCATTCGGGATGAGATTTACCAGCGGCTTTGCAAGATGAAGAAAAATTATGAGTGTACGCGAATGTAGTGTTCGCATGGGCATCGTACATTTGCAGGCGTAAAAGAAAAAACATAGAATGATGGAAAATAAAAGAGAAAACAAGTACGACAATGTGATAGTCTTTGAGACGAAAGACTACGAATGGGGTGTAAAGGATCTGGATGGCAACGAGATCGTCCCGGTTGGTAAATATGCCTGGATTGATGGTTTTGACCATGGTCTTGCACGAGTTCACACCAAGGGAAACATTGGGTACACAAAGAATTATATTGAGCTCGATTTGGAAACGGGTGAAAGCGTTGGCGGTGAGGCTCTCGCTGCATTGGAAGAGAAAAGACGCAAGGCTCATCCCGAGCAGTATGCCAAATGGGGCATCATCAACGAGAAAGGAGAGGAGGTCCTTCCGCTTGAATATGATTCCATCTGGAACTTCTTTGGCAAAGGCCGGCTGTCGACTAAGACTGTCAAACAGGGGAATGAGAAAGAGGTGTTCTTCCATGACCTGAATTCTGATGTTCCTCTGCCCTCGTGGGAGGAGCGCAACAGGAGCAAAAGTGAGTCGTCTGATGAGGACTATAATGATTACGGTACACATTACGGGGAATATGCCGGCTCTTATGCTCAGGATGTCATGGGGTATAGCGATGATGAAATTGGCGACGCCTTTGACGGTGATCCCGATGCATATTGGAATATTGATTAGCACACAATTTAGCATAGCTTAAAACGTTGTAGAAAACAAAGCGGTCTTTGACAGATTCGGTTGACTGGAAATAAATTTGATCTAAGTCCTGCGCGTATGCAAGATGTCCCCTGGAAGCATCGGCAACCTTGGGATAAACAATGTTACTCCGTTCACCACGATCACATAGCCATGTGATTTTAGCGTTGTTCTTTGTTCCTTGATATATTCTTTTTCAATATATACATGCTACATAAAGAAATGAAGTTCCAGGCGCCAATCTGTCAAATGACCTTTTTTTAAATATAGAATGATGGATAGAACCATAATAATAGAAAGAGCCCATAAAATGAAAAGCCGCGAGGACCTTCTCGGCCTGCTCAACGACATCAAGCGGAGCGAGATGGAAGAAGATGGCATGGGCGACAAGTTCCATCCCATCACGATGAGGCTGCTGACCTATTATTGCAACCCCAATCACACCTTTCACAGATACAAGCAATTTAAGATCAGGAAGAAGACCCCGGGCGAGTTTCGTCAGATCTCAGCGCCACGCAACCGGAGCTTTATGGCGCTACTGCGTTATCTGAACGTATTGTTAAAGGCTTTATATAGTCCTTCCAAGAACGCTTGTGGTTTTACGGAGGGACGTTCGGTAGTAGACAATGCTATCAGACACAAAGGGATGAATTATGTTTTTAACACAGATATAGAAAACTTCTTTCCTTCCATCGAACAGCCAAGGGTATGGAAACGGCTGCAACTGCCTCCGTTTAATTTTCCCGACATCGTTGCAGGTACGATAGCGGGCCTGTGCTGCATGCGTACCGATGAAGTGATCAACGCAGAAAAAGGTTATTACCGCTGCGTGCTTCCTCAAGGGGCTCCGACATCTCCCATCATCACGAACATGATATGCGATACACTGGACCGCAGACTCAACGGCCTGGCGAAGCGTTTCGGGCTGAACTATTCACGCTATGCCGATGACATCACGTTCAGCTCCATGCATAACGTATATCGGGAAGGCGGCGAGTTTCGCAAGGAGCTGGAGCGGATTATCGAAGGGCAGCACTTCAAGATGAACGAGAGGAAGACCCGCTTGCAAATGCGCAATGTGCGTCAGGAAGTGACGGGCGTCACGGTCAATGAGAAACTGAATGTCACGCAGGAGTATGTGCACGACATTAGAAAGCTCCTGCATATTTGGGAAAAGTATGGCGAGACTTCCGCAATAATGTATTTCCTGCCCAAATACAAGCAGGACAAAGGACATGTGAAAAAAGGGATCCCTGACATAGTGAATGTTCTGGACGGCAAGCTGATGTATCTGAAGATGGTGAAGGGTGAGAACGACTCCGTATACGTCCGCTTGCACAATCTGTTCGAGAGCTTGATTGCTGCCCGCAGTACGTCATCTGCAATATCGAATAGTGGCGTAACTTATATTGCAACATTTAATGTTGCGGAGTTCGAGTCAAAGTACAAAGCAACGGTAGAGATTGTCCCATCATCGAAGCAAGAAGCCGGGGAGAGTAGAGACGATAAAACTAACGATAACGCTCCCAGGCCATCGGGTAAAGGTCGTTATGCTCTTCTTGTGATGGAGGGTAGTAAAGGGAAGTACAAGGCATCGGTGGACAAGGCCATCAGTGCGGAAGAAGAAAAAGACGTGAAGAAAATGTACATATCCAATTGTCGTGATGCCCACGGTAAGCAGTTTTGGTATGTGCATAAAAAAACGAAGTCTTTTCCCGCGAATAAACCTCTGGTGGAAGACAATATTGATGTTTTTATAAAGAAATTGTGTGACTTGCTAAATTAAATTTCGATATGGATGGCAAGATAAATTCTGCTATAAAATTGATCATAGAATTCGCAAAACAAAATCCTGAGTTTGGGCAAGGACTGAAGAGTGAATTAAATAACTTGTATTCGTTAAATACCATTCAAACAATTAATAGCATCTCTTCTGATGTTACAGCGATTCGAAAGGCGTTAAACATTCAGGCTAATTGTAGTATATCTTATGATTTTATCCCCAATCAAAGATTGAGGGATCAGTTAATTATTGATAACCTTAGAATGGAAAATGCTGCTATAGGACTTAAAGAGAGCGAAAAAGAAAGATTTTATACATTTTGCGTAAATGCTTTTTATCAAGTTGAGAACATCGTAAATTACTATTATTATGTTCTTTATCCATCTATTGATGATTTATTAAAAGCGATAGAAGAGGGAACAAGAAATGAAACAAAAAATGAGCAAAAAGATTATAGATTTCATAGAAATTCGAGAGAAAAATCTGTATCTGATATTCCCATAGCTCATAAACTAAATGCTTTCTGTAATACCAATTTCCCTGAGGATAATATAAAAATTACTCTTAGTCAACTAAGACAAGTTAGAAACGAAGGAGAGCATAGGTGCATGGTTATTCAAGAAGGTGACAAGAACAATAGTTTGTATAAGTTTTTCCGTTATAACTCATTTAATACTATAAGACAAGTTCTAATAAAGCTCGTGAATGCTGTTAAGTTAGCAACAGGGAAAAGCTAAAATGGTCTTACTGTTGTAGGTAACAAGTATAGTAATATGGAGACCGTGCTATAAAGCAGGTAAACTAACTTTACTGATTTCTTACCAGATTAATCTTTCCACGAACGTCCTATTCGCACCCCTGCCTTATCTTTGCACCGTGAACAAAAAAACGAAGAGAACTATGGAAAAGAAGAAAGACATGGAAAAGAAGAATGAGATCAAGGTGAATCTGTACAATGGTAAGGACGCAAACGCACCCTTTGTCAAGGTAGAGTATCTTGACAAGGACGCTATGGAGCACGCCGCATTGATGCTGATCGACTCGTGTAGCGAAGTGAACGTGCTTTTTCGTAACCAGATGGACTGCTTGTGCTACAAGCGGGTGGAGAATGAGGGCAAGCATGCCATCAATGGCCTTGGCGGAGATGCGCAGGAAGTGCAGGATGTGGAAACGAACTTCACGCTGGGGGCGCTGGCATGCCGGGAGACGTTCAGCATCTGCGACGTGGATTATCCTCAGCAGTCCGAATATCCGATCATCGGTATCCTGGGCAATGAGTTTATGGCAGAGCATTCTCTGGCATTGGATTACAGCGATTTCTCGGTCCATACGTCCACGAGGCCTGCTGACGCTTCTATGGCAGACTGCGAGTATTACTTCCCTATGGAGCCCGGGTATAAGTATATGCATGTCCCCATGGTGGCTATTAAGATGAACGGGAAACAGGTCATGGCTCTCGCTGACTCCGGTGCCACAGACAGCATGATCGCTGTTCAGTCGTTAGCCGATAGCCATGTCCCATTCCGTTACCTGGGTGACGGGGACACTATGGTAGGGCTGAATGGCGCAGTAGAGACCAAGATGGGGAAAATCCCTTTTACTCTCGTCTCTGCCTCGGAGGACAGAGAGAAGGAACTGAAAAAGGCGGATCAGTTCAAGATTACTTCGGACTACATCTGGTCGCAAAAAGATAAGCCCGAAGATGAGAAGGACCAGATTCCGCCCATAGAGGTGGTACTCTGTTCGTCATTCATGGCAAGCCAGGGATGGGTGCTCGACTTCGGCGCACAGGTCATCTATAAGCGGAAATCCAGTTTCCTGGTGGATGTAAGCGAAAACGCACAAACGCCCCAAGCTCATCACCTCCGGTTCTATGCGGATGTCACAAAAACCTGCATGCCTCTCATACAGATAACGGAGGGCGCATTCAGGGGCATGGTGCTGCTGATAGACAGCGGATCGACGAGTAATGTCATCTTCGGACAGGCGTATAGTGAGATGCGGGATAAATTCCGGAAGATTGAAGCGACGGACAGTATGATGGGCTTGGAAGGCAATCCCATCGAGGTCGATATTGTTAAGACAAAGGTCAGCATCTGTGGCAGAGACTACCCCATGAACTTTTTGGTCAGCAGCCATAACAATACCGCCCAGAAGCTCAGGGAAGATTGGGGCTTCCCCATAGCCGGCTTAATAGGTACCAAGTTCATGTCAGAACATGACTGGACACTTGACTTCGGCAAGCAGGAGATCATACTGCCGAAAGTCGATTTGGCCGATCTCGAAAAGATAAGAACTAAGACGGCATAGAGAAGAGCGCCGCCGTCAGGCCTATATTTGCGGGTATTCTTTATCCCTGCATGTGGCGAAAAGAAGCCGTCCGCACCGCCTTTTTGCAAATATATCGGCGGCGGCAACTGTGCGTGAAGATAAATTTGCTACCTTAGCAAGAGTTTATCATAATAACACGATTCCGGAATGAGACAGCTGCTGATGCTCATAGTTACCCTGAGCTTCTTCTGTGTCCAGTCCGCCTGCTCCGGTGTGAAGCGGGCGCTGGTCATCGGGCTGTCGCAATACCCCGCGTACAGGCAGGCGGCGCTCGGCTGGAAGAACATTCACGGAGCAAATGACGCAGCCATCATAAGCCGTACGCTCAGGAAGCAGAACTTTCGCCTCACAGTGCTGACCGACGGGCAGGCTACCGCGCAGGCCATAAGACGAGCTCTGGGCCGCCTCGGGAAGCATACCTGCAAGGGCGACCTGGTGTACATCCATTTCTCGGGTCACGGGCAGCCCGTCGAGGATACCGATGGCGACGAGGCGGACGGATGGGACGAGGCCATTGTGCCATATAACGCGGGGCAGCGATACGTGGCCAATGTATATCAAGGGCAGAATCATATTATCGACGACGAACTGAACGCCTTCGTCACCGTTATTCGCCGCAAGGCTGGGGCAAGCGGATTTGTGTATGTTATTATTGACGCATGCCACGCCGGCGATTCGTCGCGCGGAGACGAAGCGGAGGACACCGTCTTTGTCCGGGGCACCAATGTGGGCTTCTCGCGGAGCGGTAAGGCGTTTGTTCCGAGGATAGACGACCGGCCAGTGATCAGAATCCCCGGAAGCAATAATGCGGCCGGCGTATGCTATCTGGAGGCCTGCCGCTCCTACGAGACCAACGCGGAGATCCGGGTGGGGACGCAATACTTCGGCCCTTTGTCCTATTATGTGAACACGGTGCTGAGCCGCCACGCCCTGAACAGGAACACAGCATGGACCGGGGTGGTGCGCAGGCTGATGAACGAGGACCGGCGCCTGGTCAGACAGAACATGGTAGTAGAGGAAAGCAAGCGATGAACTTAAAAAAGCCGACATACAGCGAGCGGGTCCTTGATGATTTCGCCCGGAAAGAATGGGACAAGACAAAGGCCTATCTCATGAAGCAATTCCCCGCGCTCTCCGAAGCGGAATGCGAGGATATATTTCAGGATTCATTTATCATCCTCTTTCAGAACAACAGGGAGGGAAAACTGAAAGATGTAAAAAGCTCCCTGTCTACCTACTTCCTGTCCATCTGCCGCAACAAAGCGTTCGAACAGTGCAGAAGCAAAAACCGCGGAATATACTTCGACAGCGATTTCGGGCTCGAGACGCTTGACGAAGTAAACGAGGAAAAGCTGGACACGCTTTTAGCTCTCGACACGGACGTATCCCTGACCGAGTCGAAGAAGGCCATTGCCCGCCAGATAGTAAAAGACCTGCCCCAGCCTTGCGACGAATTGCTCTGGGGCTTCTATCGCGACAACCTCTCCCTTAAGACCCTGGCCGACATGCTCAACAAGACGGTCGGCTACGTCAAGGTTACCAAGCACCGCTGTCAGGAGAAATTCAGGAAGCGCTGGGGCGAACTGGTAAAGAATCTGTTATGACAAATACCTCAATAGTATTACGCCATGAGTGAGAACGATCATACTGTCACAGACCGGGAGCTTCAGGACGACGAGCGCATATCCGCCTACCTGCGCGCCAGAATGACGAAGGATGAGGAGACCGCGTTTTTCGAAGATCTGAAGAGCGATGAGGCGCTTCGTGAGCGGGCCATCGCCATAGCTTACCTTGCGCGGGCCCTGAAGGATGTGGGCGAGCACCGCGACAGGAATCTCAGGGAAGCTCTGCTGGCCATCGACGAAAATGATGTGAAGCGCATAGTGGGTGAATCCATTGGCGTGCAGGATAAGATAGACATATTTTACGATGTGCTCGACAGGGAGGAATACCAGAAGGAGCAGGAATATCAGGAGAGGCGGGCACATGGCAGCATGGCTCTCTATAGTCTGGCTCCGCCCGCATCCGCCAAGCGCCCGCGCAATGTCCGCCTGATCATCATCCGCCTCGCCTCAGTCGCCGCGTGCCTCCTTGTGCTCGTTGTCGCGGGCTACAAATACTACGACTACCATAAGGTGACCTCTCTCGGCGATAAATATGCTGCGGTGTTCGTAAGCCAGCAGCAGCCCTCGCGCGGAGCTGAGAACGCGAATGCTGTCCGGGAGCTCTCCCGCCTGTACGGCAATGTGCAGAGGGGCCAGGACCTTGACAGCACTATCTATCGCCTGTCCCTCCTTTGGGAGCTCGCCAACATGGAGACATATAACGACTATACCAACGAGGCCCCGTACATAGGATGGAACCTCGCAATAGCCCACCTGAAGAACAATGACAAACAGGCCGCAATCGTAGTGCTCAGCAGGCTCGCATCCTCCGCGAGAATCAATCCCGAGGTACGAGGCGAAGCAGAGAAGCTGTTAGAGAAACTGAGATGAAGCATCGCAAATCGTATTACAGGGCAAGTTTTGCCGTGCTCGTCAGACCATGAAGAAGGCTGCTGTCATCCTTCTGCTGTTCCTGACCGCCGCCACACATTTTGCCAGAGTAAACGGCGACGACGGCGGCCGCTGGTACAGGCTCAGGCAGAAGGCGGACTCCACCGTCTGCTTTCTCCAGAGCCGTCTGCTGCTCGTCAACCCAGCCTGTCCTGTCGGCTCGGAACTGTTTCACGACTACTTCAAGAGTGTGCGTATGGCTCTCCGGTTGCCCTACGACATTTATGATTTCCGGGAAGAAAGGCGGTGGAACAAGTATCTCGCCGATATGATGGTCCATTTCTTTGTATGCTGCGACGATTTGCCCGGCAGGACTTGTGTGGCTTACGACAACCTCTTGGCCCGCAAGAATTTCTTCGCCCGCCAGTCGGGCAAAGGCGAAGGGCTCGCAGAGAGCTGGAGCGAAATAGCGCAGCGCCTCGCAGCGCAGGAGGCAGCCATCGAAGTCAACGACCTGAAGGACGAACTGCTCATTGTGAAGCATGGTTACGATGCCCCGCACGGCATAGAGATCGACTCCTTGCTCAGCGAGGCGATAACGCAAGGCCTGGCCGACGAGCCCCTCGCCATCGACCGGCTCTACGCCGCGGACGGGCCGCTGAGCAGGCTGTGGACGCTGATGGCTCCCGAGCTCAGGGATGTCAGGACCATCTATATCTCCGGCAACTTCAAGTACGCCCAGCTCAACTTCGGCGCTATCCCGATAGGTGGCGGCCTTACGCTCTCCGACCGCTACGATGTGCATCAGATTCTCTCCACCGCCTCTGTCGGCGCCGGCCATAGCAGCGGCGCAGCCTTCAGGACAGCCACTCTCTTTGGCGGCATCGATTACGAGAGCCGGGGACAGGCTTCGGCCGCGAAACCGGATAATGAGCCGTGGAACCTGGTACGCGGTCTCCCGGACAGCATACGCGGCGGCTTCCGCCCCTTGCCCTGGTCGATGGAGGAGACGGCGTTAGTGGACAGCTTACTCCGCTCCGCCCATGTGCAGACTCAGCTCTTCCGGGGCGCGCAGGCTACCGAAGAGGCCGTACGCCAGATGAGCGGCCACGCGCCCGACATCATCCATCTCTCCACGCACGGATTCATGCTGGCCCCGCTTTTTACCGACAGCACCGTGACTGAGGCCGCACAAGACACGCTACGCTATCTCACCATCTTGTCCCAGTCCGGCCTTCTGTTCGCCGGTGCCAACAAGGCCTGGCGCGGGCAGATGCATCAGGACGGCTACGACGGCATCCTGACCTCCAGCGAACTGATGAAGACGGACCTCTCCGGCTGCCGTCTGGCTGTGCTCCCCGTATGCCGTGGCGCCCTCGGCGAGGACCGCAACCTGACAGGGATGCCCTTCGGCGTGGCCTACGCGCTGAAGGACGCCGGAGTGAAGCAGATACTCTGCTCGCTGTGGAGCATCTCCGACAGAGCGACCAGCGTCTTTATGAGATATTTCTACCGGCACCTCGTAGGAAGCGGGACGCCGGCAGCGGCCCTGCGGCAGGCGGTCAGAGACATGCGGGCCGCAGGATACGACTCGCCCTACTACAGCGCGTCGTTCATCCTTGTCGAGTAAAATTTTTCTTGCTCCCCTTGTTTACCTTTGGCATAAGGATGACATTAAGGATAGAAGATTTCAAAATTTCTATGATTATGAAAAGACTTTTATCCGCAGTCATCGTTTGCCTGGCAGGCGTTATTGCCGGCTCGGCACAGTCATTCTACCACAATCCTTTCGGCCGCAGCAGTACGACCAACTATTACAATCAGTACGGCAACAGCACCGGCAGCTCCCGTAGCCACTCCAATATTTATGGCGGCGGCACGACGACCGACTACTACGACATCTACGGCCGTAGCACCGGCAGCGCCCAGAGCCACAAAGACATTTACGGCGGCGGCACGACGACCAACTACTATGACATCTACGGCCGCAGCACCGGCAGCGCCCAGAGCCGCAAAGATATTTACGGCGGCGGCACGACGACCAACTACTATGACATCTACGGCCGTAGCACCGGCAGCGCCCAGAGCAGCAAAGACATTTACGGCGGCGGAACGACGACCAACTACTATGACATCTACGGCCGTAGCACCGGCAGCGCCAGGACGCACTCCGACATTTTCGGCGGCGGCACGACAACCGACTATTACGACCAGTACGGCCGTATGATAGGCACAAGCCACCGCAGCAATTCCGGCTTCTGACGGAGCCTTGCTTCTGTAAAATTATAATCTTCAAAAACGAGAGAAGATGAAAAAACTGTTTGTTCTGTCATTCATTATGCTGCTGGCCACGGGTAGCTATGCTCTGGGTTTTGTAATCACTGCCAGATACAAACCTCAGACCACCGAGGAAATGCTCTTGCCATTTCTGCTGTATTCGCAAAGCGCAGGCCGTATCGCTCAGGTGCAGGCACAGAGGGAACAGGCTGCCCAGCAGCGTTACGAGAAATATTCGGATAAGGCTTACGAGTGTTACAAACGCGCGGACTACAATCGCTTTATCTACTATTCTGCGGTAGCTCTGGAGACAGGTTACTACGATCCTGAAATGTATTATGACCGGGGCGTGGCATTCGAGGTGCTGCACGATTACAAGCATGCCAAGCAGGAGTACAAGTATGCCGCTGCCAAGGGCTACGAACAGGCAGCAACAGCGCTGCAGGCATTGCCCGCCCATAAGAAGGCATGGATACAGTCGCAGAGTCGATAAGGCCTTAATTCTCCTATAAACAACTCTATCGGAAGCCCTTTGGCGCCGCAGGCCTTTTGCCCGGCATCAAAGGGCTTCGCTTGTCTCCCCGCCGGCGCTCCGCAAATAACATTCCCCATATTAGAATAACAAGGCATATGATTCATGCACGACAGCTGCGATGAATATGCGCGACAGCTGCGATGCATTTACACGACAGCTGTCATGCAATTGCGTGGCAGCTGTCGTGCATGAACTTAGTGGGAGAAAAGATCAAATGAACAAGAGACGGGGATTGGTGTCCCATCTTTCAGAAAAGCTTATCGAAGTAGGGAGTGTCAGTTTGCCGTGATAGGAATTAGCTTTCCTCAGCTCAGAGAAGCTTCCCGAAGTATGGCGTATCAGTTGTCGTTCATATGGCTTTGTTTCCCTCTTCGCTCAGAGAGATTTCCCGAAGGAGAGCAAATCAGTTTACCGTGATTTGGCTTTACTTCCCTTCGCTCATAGAAACTTCGCCGCCGGGCACACATTGAAATGCATAAAATGTGAATAATACGCTATGCACCGAAACCCTGTTTCCGCACATCTCAAAAATCGTCCCGCATGCTGGGATACTCACATAGGACATGAGGAAAACTACATTTGAGATGTTTTAAAACGTCTCAAATGTAGTTTCGGCCTTCTGGGAGCGCTGATTTTCAACACATTGCAAAGGGTCTCAAATTGGCTCTAATGCGTCAGACAGAGCCTCGGGAAGATGCATATAAAAACCGAATAAAAGATGAATATTCACTATTCGGAGAATCCATTAGCAAACACTGGAAAATACGTGCGGGCTCCGGAATCTCCGCCGCGGGGTGACGGAGAAACTTAAAGACCAAAATATTGCAGCCCTGTTGAAAATAGATTACAGGCTTGCAAGTTTCCCGGAAAAACAGTATGTTTGCATAACTAAAAATCGAATATCATGGCAATTATTGATATTGTTAAATATGAGCAGCAAGAGGGTGTAATTGTCCATAAATTCCCATCGTGTGATCTACGCTGGGGCTCTCAGCTGGTCGTTTACCCTGGACAAGTCGCATTCTTTGTAAAGGGTGGTAAAGTGTGCGATAAGTTTACCGAAGGAACTTACACACTTAAATCGAACAATATACCCATACTCAACAAGATTATCAATATTCCATTTGGGAGCGATTCCCCATGGCAAGCTGATGTATGGTTTGTCAGTACTCTCAATAAGCTTAATCTTAAATGGGGTACAGAGACACCAATAGTATTGGAAGATCCCAAGTATAGTATAATAGTCCCTGTAAGAGCTTATGGTCAATATGGGCTCAGAGTCAATGACCCGGAGAAATTTGTTTATAGTCTTGTTGGAAATCGCTCTGATTTTAATGAGGCTCAATTGCAAGCATATTTCAGAGGTGTCCTTCTTTCAAAATTGACAGAAGTCATTGCATCAAAAATAACTACAGATAAAATTTCCGTACTTGATATTCCTGCTCATTTAGGGGAAATATCGAGTTACAGCGAAAATAAGCTTAAGCCTTATTTTTCAGATTATGGCTTAGATTTGCTGCTCTTCAATTTTATTTCAATCAATATACCGGAAAACGATCCGAGCCTCAATGAGATTAAGAAGGCTAAAAATCTCTCTGCCCGACTTAAAATTACCGGGAAAGACAATTATAAGATGGAGCGCTCTTTCGACGTAATGGATAAAGCGGCTCAAAATGAAAGCGGCGCAGGCGCGGCTTTCATTAATGCGGGATTGGGCTTTGGTGCCACTATGAATATAGGAAAACAAATGGCCGATCAGCTTTCTCCGGAGCAGAATAGCACTCCTCCCCCTATTCCTGTTAATGCAGAATACTATTTGGCGATAAATGGCAAACAAGCCGGACCATATACCGCGGGGCAAATTCAGCAAGCAATAAACAATGATCCATCGGTATTAAAACTATTAGCATGGAAAAAAGGAATGACGTCCTGGGCTAACCTGGATACGTTTTCTGAATTTGACAATCCTCAACAAAGTGGTTCCGTTCCTCCTCCTATACCCGATAAATAAAACAAAAAACGATGAGTTTAGTAAATGCCAAATGCCCTAATTGCGGCGCTTCTATCCAACTAGACGATTCACGGGAAGAGGGATTCTGCTTATATTGTGGTTCTAAAGTTAAAGTACAGGAAGCGACAAGTAAAATTCGCATAGATAAGTCTGGGGAAGTACATAACTATTTAGAGCTTGCCAAGTATTCCATCGATACGGGTAATGGAGCAGATGCATTAGATTATGCCAATAAGGCTTTGGAGGCGGATTCCTCAAATACAAATGCATGGTTTTTAAAGATGGAATCATCCCAACAGCTGATTACTTTGGGTAATATGAGATGCCAGGAGATCATCATAGCTGGTAATAAGATATTATCACTTGATAATTCTCAAGAGATGAAAAAGAAGGTTTACAGCTTCTTTTTGACTTCCTGCTCGCAAGATCTTCTTTTCTGCAAGCGTCAATTACGAGACACGGAATCTATCAAAGAAACTTATAAGTATAACATTCAAAATCATTCATACAAAGGAATTGAGGAAACGCGGAATGATGATACCGATCTTAATATGGCGATCGAACAAGAGCCTAAAATTTTGAATCTTCGTTTTTCAGTCCCGGATGCAGAAATTTCAGCAGATGCAGAATTGGCAACATTGACAAGTGATATTGCAATACAATTCGTCAATTACGAGATTACTATCAATGCCAGACTTAATGTCTATGGTTATTTCATGGATGACAATACTCTCAAGAAATATAAATATAACTTACACAGGATTCAGCAAGGACTACCGCCGGAGAAACAAAAAGAAATAGGAGCGGATAGCATGAGCAATGCAATTTCGGGACCATGTTACATTGCCACTGCTGTATATGGTTCTTATGATTGCCCGGAAGTATGGACTCTTAGAAGATACCGCGATTACTCGTTGTCCAAGTCAATTCCAGGTCGTGCTTTCATCCGTATATATTATGCGATAAGTCCCTCATTTGTTCGATGGTTTGGTGATACGGCCTGGTTTCGTTTACTGTTAAAGCCGATTCTTGACAAATTCGTATCAAAATTGGAAGATAAGGGATATGAGTCTACGCCATATCAAGACAAAGAGTGGTAAGAATAAAATTTAAATGTCCGATGCGCACATTACATCGGGCATTTATTTTCTACCTGCGAAATCAGAAATTTGAAAAGGCTTTTATATGCTGGTCTTATTTCGCGCTATAGTCAAACTTATTCCTCTACACGTAGAACATCGGAGCGAGCCTCTGGAAATGGAGTTGTGCCGTGTCTCGTGTTCTCCTTTATTATATGTCTGCACCCGCGGGAGACTTGGCGGGCACGTGAAGCTCGCCCCAGGGGATAAGGATATCAAAGCTGTCATGAGAGCGATTGCCCTCGAAACGATGAATCAATCCCGTCCGGGAGAGTTCGCACAGGTCAAACAGCGGTTTGGTCTCCGTCTCCTTCTGCCCGCTCTCCATGATGGAAGCTTTTATAGATTCGCTGTTTTCCTCCAGTTGCGAGACGGAATACAGGTGCTCATCGACCAGCATCGTGATAACGACATTGCCTTTCTCCAGCGCTATGTCCGAGATCGTCAGGCCTTTGTCCACACGCTGCGGGAGAGCGGACTTCAGCGTCTCCACGCAAAGGGAGGCAAGGCTGTGCAGAGCCTCGTGCGGATCGGCCCTGTAACGGTCACGAAGGCGCTCTATATCCTTTACGGAAGCCTTGTACTCATAATACATCTCCCCTGCCTCCGTGACTTCTATTTTCATGCCGTAGCCCTGATCTATCAGCAGGTCCATCAGCAGTTCGCCATCGTCGCCGCCCGTCACTTTGCCGCAGAGGAAATACATCAGCAGCGCCTCTTTCGACTGCTCCTCGCTGCCGAGGCTGCCCATCATGCTATGAAATCCCTTATCATACTCGAGGTGGTAGATTAAGTAATCGTCAACACTCACAATGCCCGTCACTTCCCCGTCGCCCAATGCTACGGGCACAGGGCATGCGCTGTCAGCGCGCGCCACAGCCTGAACAAAGGCCGAGTCGTCCTTTGACAGCTCTCTCACCGGGGAACATAAGGACTCTGGTAAACTTGTACGATATCAGCAGCCCCGCAATGATAAGGGCGATAGTGGGCGGGACATTTTTATATTTGTTTTCCATTGTCGCTGTCATCCGGCTGTTTGTCCCCTGCTCCGTTATCATCCCCCTGCTTCTTATCTTTATGGCGGAGCAGCAAATACGCAGGCAGGAATGAGGCCAGGGTCACCCCGATGAGGCGGCCTATCGACTCCAGTGCGCTGGGAGTGATCACTGTTGGCAGGCATATTATGCCAATGATGATAAAGAAGATTCCGAATCCTTTTCTCATATCGTTTTGTATTTTAATGGCATTAATTAGGAATAGGTTAACCGCCCGCGAAGATTCCAACTTCATCCGTCGCAAGCTTTACCAGATGAAGAAGATCCACAGCACCCCTTTTATCTCCGACAGGATGCTGTCGAGCAGAATGATTTTCAGGATCGGGTCCGTGCGGCAATAGCCGATGAAGAACACTAATGTGGCTATCTGGCTGACGATGACGTACACTACCGCCAGGAAGCCCAGTATCTCCGTGAGTTTGCTGTCCGAATCCATATAGATATTCTTTTAGAGGGTCAGGCCGGTGATCAGCAGCGCCACCCATCCGGCTACGATCAGTTTACCGAGGAAGCCCGCGCGGCCGAACATATCCAGCGGCCACAGCGGTCCGAAGAGTATTGCAAACACGATATATATGACGATTGCAGCTATCAGCATGCCTTTCCTTTGTTTTTTTTCTTTGTGACAGAAACAGGGGAAAGGTTAACAGCCAAGGCCGCCGGCAAGCGAAAAAATTGCTGAGCTTTACGGAAAACGGCTACAGCCCGGCGGGAAGGGTCACCCTGAACAGTGGGCTCTCCACGTGCTCCTGGCGGATGATGGCTTTCAGACGGCGGACTATGTCAGGATGCAGGGCGGCCACATTGTGATCCTCATGCAGGTCGGTGGCGAGGTCGTAGAGCTCACAGTTGCCCTTCACGACCCGCAGTTTCCAGTTGCCCTTGCGCACAGCTATCTGGTCCGTCTCGTGAAACTCCCAATAGAGGTGGTCGTGCTCCTTCTGCCTGGCCGTCTTGCCCTTAAGCAGCGGCGCGAAGGACAGCCCGTCGAAATAGTCGATAGCCTTGCGGGGATTAGTGTAGCGCTTCACATAGTGGCGCACGCCGATGAGGTCGCAGAGCGTGGGCATGATGTCGTAGAACGCCAGTTGGTGGTCGCTCCTCACGCCGGCCTTGATATGGGCGGGCCAGCGCACGATGAACGGGATGCGTATGCCGCCCTCGAGGCAGCTCCGCTTGAGGCCCCGCAGCAGGCCGTCGCGATTGAAGAACGCGGGGTCGGCGCCGCCCTCCTCGTGAGGCCCGTTGTCCGAGGAGAAGATGACGATGGTGTTCTTGTCGAGCCCCTTCTCCCTGAGCTTCTCCATGAGCTGCCCGACATAGGCGTCGAGGCGCGTGATCATGCCGGCAAACTCGGCATGGACGCCCGTCACGGGATTGTAGCGCGAGCCCTGCTGACCGCCCCACGACTTGTCGCCGCTGAAGCGCCGGCGGTAGGCCTTGACGATAGAGTCCTCCGGCTGCGCCAGTTCGGCGTGCGGCAGCGTATAGGTGAGCAGCGCGAAGAAGGGATGGGCCTCGTCCTGCCTGTCGAGCCATGCCATGGCGTGAGCGTGGATGGAGTCGGCGGAATACTCGCTGCGGCGGAAGTACCCGGCGCCGAACATGGGATAGCGGATATTCTGCTCCATGACCACCCTTCGGACGGCAGTGTCACCGGCGGCGCGGGAATAGCTGTTGAGAAAGTTGGGATAGTAGAGATGGGCCTGAAACTGGCAGATGTAGCCGTAGTACTCGTCCACGCCGCGTTTGTCGGGCGTGGACCACGAGCCCTCGTAGCCGCCGGCCCATTTGCCGAACATGCCCGTGCGGTAGCCGTTGTCCTTCATTATCTCGGGCAGGATGACGTGCGCGCTGTCATAGGGCTCCTGCCCCACCACGGCGTAGTCGGTGTTGTCCCCGTACCTGACCGTCCCGGACTTGGGCCAGTACTCCCTGTTGCCCCTGACCCATGTGTGGCCCGTGTGCTGCCCCGTCATCAGGCACGCCCTCGAGGGGGCGCTGACGGGACTGCCCGCGTAAGCCTGCGTGAAGAGCATGCCCTCGGCGGCCAGACGATCGATGTTGGGCGTGCTGATATACTTCTGCCCGTAGCAGGCCAGGTCGCCATAGCCCATGTCATCGCAAAGGATAAACAGGATGTTCGGCCTCTGATGTGCCGCGGCTCCTGAGGCGCAGATGAGCGTAGCTCCCATCAATAGCGATTTTCTCATATCTTGCTTTTTAGATGTTGAGGCTGGAAAGGCTCTGTCTGCGAGTAGGTGAAAGCGAGGTCGTCGGGAGGAATGGTTCCCTGCACCAGATGCAGGGCAAAGTCCGTCATCGCCTTCGCTTCCGGCGTGCGCAGGTAGCGTTTGTCCAGACACCACTCGCCCAGCCGGTAACGGTCGAGGGCGTCGGCGTCCTTAAAGATGGCGTATACCTCCTGCCACACGGCTTTGTACTGTCCGCTATGGGCGGCGATGAAAGCCCGGCCCGTCTCGTCGTCGCGGTCGTGATAGAAGATGGCGGCATAGGCCTCGGGCAGGAATGTCAGCCCGTACACCGGGCAGAATGTCTGATAGTAATGGGCTGCACGCTCCCCGTGGCCGACGTCGAGATAGTTGTCCTTGCGCCGCGAATCGTGGAAGATGGACGCATGCGCCAGCGCCTCCATGGCACGGTCGGAGACATGGCGGGCCTCGCCTATGCGCAGCGCGTGGAGCAGAACCCGCTCGCAGTGGCCCTTGGTATGGACGTCGATGTTGCCGGGAATGGTCCAGAACACAACATGCTGCTCCATAAAGGGCTCCCACTGCATGAACAGTTGCCTCACCCTGGCGGGCTCCGCGTCGATGACTGTCTGAGGAATATTCATAATGATTTGACTCCCGGGGAGAATCCGCAAAGGATCAGCCCATGATGATACAAAAATAGAGAAATAAATCGAGGCGCAGCTCGGAGAAGTGCGAAAATAAATTGATTATTGCCGGTAAACTAATATCTGCGAGTAGAATTCGCCAGCCTCGCAAAGGCAGAAATTCACATATAAGATTGTTTGCAGGGGAATAGCCGGGAGAGTTTTTCGCTAATCGATTTGCTGCTTTGTTCGCGGCGGCCGCATGTCCAATAAGGCAAAGCGCGAAGTAATTTGCGATGCAAGGGACTCATGATAGACTGTGAGACGCATTGCTCATTATACCCTTCTATACCTTTCGCGGCGGCTGGCGACCGCTGAGGGCAGCGGTCCTCCCAGCTAATGTCGCCCAAAACATTGGCGCGCGTCTCGCCCTCCCAGCTAGCCTTCGCGCATTAATGAGAAAGATTTTCTATTATATAAGTCCTCATTCCCCTGCCCCGCTGATATAATTTCGTCATACGAAACAACTGCCTTTCTCCACCATTTTTGAAAAGGCATTCCCCACACTTCAAAAAACGCTCCCGCATGCTGTGTTACTCACATAGGACATGAGGGAAACTACATTTGAGATGTTTTAAAACGTCTCAAATGTAGTTTGGGCCTTTCGCAGGCACTGATTTTCAGTACTTTGCAAAGGGTCAAAAACGGCCCTTTTGTGCGCCGCGATTGCGGACGAAGAAACTGCTGTGAGCGGGCAATAGCTGGGAGGGCCGCTGCCCTCAGCGGCCGCATGCCCAATAAGGCAAAGTGCGAAGTAAAGTGCGAGGCAAAGAACTTACGATAGACAGTGATACGCACGGCTGATTATGCCCTTCTATTCCTTTCGCGGCGGCTGGCGACCGCTGAGGGCAGCGGTCCTCCCAGCTAACGTCGTCCAAAACATTGGCGCGCGTCTCGTACTCCCAACCAGCCTTCGCGCTTTACAGAGAAAGATTCCCTATTATATAAGTCCTCATTCCCCTGCCCCGCTGATATAATTTCGTCATACGAAACAACTGCCGTTTTCCACCATTTTTGAAAAGGCATTCCCCACATTTCAAAAAACGCTCCCGCATGCTGTGTTACTCACATAGGACATGAGGGAAACTACATTTGAGATGTTTCAAAACGTCTCAAATGTAGTTTTGCCCTCTTCGGAGCATTGATTTACTGATAGTTAGAGAGATCCCAAAATCACTGTTTCAGGGGTCGCGAAAACGCGCATATTATCCCATTCGGGCCATCCCTTGCGGCGGGCGGAGCGCGCTGCGGCGTTCAGGCCGGTCGTCATCGTCCCAAGCCTCTGCCTTTATTTCGCCGGGCGCGGGGCATTATCCTAAAAAAAGCTAAGCAATATGGGGCGTAAAGGATTTCTCACTACCTTTGCAGCGTGATGAGAAAGCGAGCTACTGACACCATACTTACCGCGCTGCTCTCCGTGATGATCATCGTCATGGGCAACGGGCTCGGCCTCACGCGCTGCAGCCACACCGGCAAGACGGAACTTATCGGGCTGCGCACGGTGAGCAATTGCCACAAGGCCGGCGTCAACCCGATGAAGGGGAAGTGCATGAGCGTCAGGATCATCAAGCTCTCGCCCACTACTTTCAGTCCGGCACCGACCTTTGACCTGCAGCCCGCCTGCACCACGCTGCCCATGGCCTTCGCCGCGCCCGTCACGGCATTCTTCGCCGGCGATCATCAGGGCGTCGTGACGCCGGAGAGCCCGCCGCCATCGCCCCCGCGCGAGTATCTCACCACCCTCAGCACCCTTATCATCTGATTATCCCATCCCGGTGCAGCCGCCTCAAGAGCGGAGGCTGCCCTCTCAGTGTATGCCATGCACAGCGGCAGGGCGGGCGTTATGACGCCCCCGCACGAAGCATGCGCATCGCCCTATGCATTTATTAATAACGGATAATCAGACACAATGAACAGAAACATCATCATACTATCGGCCCTCATGCTCCCCCTGAGCCTGAAGGGCTACGGCAGCACTGCCCGCAGCAGCATAGCTGCGGACAGCCTTACAGAGAAGGCGCTCCTTCGCACGGACAGCCTCGCCACCGACAGCGCTTCGACCACCGGCCTGAGCGGCAGCCTCGGCGCCGTGACCGTCAGGCGCCGCCGCCCATCCATGATACGCCAGAGCGGCGCCGTCAACGGCATCACCATGGGCCGCGACGAGCTCTTCAAGGCCGCCTGCTGCAACCTGGGCGAGAGCTTCACCACCAATCCCGCCGTCGACGTGAGCTACAGCGACGCCACCACGGGCGCCAAGCAGATAAAACTGCTCGGCCTGAGCGGCAAATATGTGCAGCTGCTCACGGAGAACATTCCCGACTTCCGCGGAGCGGCGCAGCCCTACTCGCTCGACTACATCCCCGGCCCGTGGCTCAAGAGCATCGACGTGAGCAAGGGCGCCGCCTCGGTCAAAAACGGCTACGAGAGCATCACAGGCCAGATAAACGCCGGTTACCTGCTGCCGCAGGATCCGGAGGGCGTCTCCGCCAATCTCTACGCCAACACCATGAGCCGCATGGAGGCCAACTTTGACGGCAACATCCACCTCAGCAGCCGGCTCTCGACCGAGGTGCTCGGCCACTACCAGTACAACCCCGCCCATCTGGACCACAACGACGACGGATTTCTCGACGATCCCAACACACGGCAGTATAACGTCCAGAACCGCTGGGCATATTTCTCGCCGCTCTACATCTTCCACGGCGGGCTCTCACTCATCAACGAGGACAGGAGCTCCGGTCAGAAGCCCAGCCTTCGTCTGCCCGAGGGCGTGGAGCGCTACACCACCGACATCAATACCGAGCGCTACAGCGGCTATATGAAGCACGCCTTTATCGTCGACAAGGAGCACGAGGGCAACATCGCCCTCATGGCCAGCGCTTCGCTCCATCTCCAGGACTCGCGCTTCGGCCACAAGAGCTACTATGTCAATGAGAAGGACGTCGAGACGCAGCTCATCTACGAGACAAAATTCTCCGCCGACCACAGCCTCTCTACCGGCATTGGTTACACCCACGACTATCTCGGCCAGCTCCACCACCTCAGCGCCGAGGGCGATCCGGCCGACCGCACCCGCGACCACGAGCGCGAGAATGTCTACGGCGGCTATGCACAGTACACCTACGACCACCATGGCAAGGTGACCGCGATGGCCGGACTGAGGGTGGATTACAGCGACCTGTGGGGCACATTCCTCACGCCGAGGGTTCATCTCAAATGGCAGGTGACACCGCTGCTCTCTCTGCGCGGCAGCGCAGGCAAGGGCTACCGCACCGTCCACCCTCTGGCCGAATACAACTACCTCCTGGCCTCCGGCCGCACCTTCGTCGTCGACCGTCTCAGCCAGGAAGAGGCGTGGAACTATGGGTTGTCGGCCGCGCTCATGCTCCCCGTCGGCACCAGGACGCTCAAACTCAACGCCGACTACTACTATACCCACTTCCTCCACGAGGCCGTTGTCGACTACGACAGCAATCCGCTCGAGCTGCGCATAGCCGACCTCGACGGCAAGAGCTACTCGCACACCTTTCAGGTCGACGCGTCGATGGAGGTGGTGAGCGGCCTCACGCTGCTCGCCGCCTGGAGGCGCAACCTCGTGAGGGAGACCTACGGCGGCGTGACGAGAGAGAAACCGCTGCAGAGCCGCTACAAAGGGCTCTTCACAGCCTCCTACAAGACGCCTCTCGGCCTTTGGCAGATAGACGGCACACTACAGCTCAACGGCGGCGGACGCCTGCCCTCCGGACTGGGTAACTATAAGGCCTATGAGCAGCTCAATCTGCAGGTGACCCGCTGGTTCCGCCACTTCTCCATCTACGCCGGAGGTGAGAACCTGACCAATCGCAAGCAGCACCACCCCATCATCGGCGCCTCCGACCCGTGGGGCAAAGGCTTCGAGCCGACGCTCATCTACGGTCCCGTCAGCGGGGCAATGGCTTACGTGGGAGTCCGCTTCAACTTCGGCAAACACGACAAATAAACAATGAACAAATAAAACTATCCAGATTACTATGAGAAAGTCTATCATTCTGGCCGTCCTCATGACGGTGGCCCTCACAGCCCGGGCCGACAACAAGGCTGACACCCTCTACGTCACCACAACGCCGCAGATGCACTGCGCCAACTGTGAGAACAAGATCAAGAACAATCTGCGCTTTGAGAAGGGCGTGAAGAAGATCGAGACCTCCGTGGCCGACCAGCGCGTGACGGTCATCTACAACCCGCGCCGCACGAGCAGCGAGAAGCTCATCAAGAGCTTCGGCAAGTTTGGCTACACCGCCCGCGCCATAGGCCGAGGCGAGAAGGTGAAGCTCACCGAGGGCCCAGAGAAGTGCGATAACATGTAGGCCGCACGGCTTCTCTCTCCGCCGCTCCGGGACATGCTCGCCCTGCCCCGCCACGGCGGAGAGAAGGCGCGGCGCCGATTCTGTAGGGTGCGGCACATAGCTTGCACCTTGCGGCTCTTGCTCCGAAGAGCGCGGCGCATATATTACCAGAGAGGGCTCATTCCCGCGTGAATGAGCCCTCTCTGGTTTGTCCCCTGCGGAGTCATCGCGCAGAGACACGAAAAAACTGCGCCGGCGGGGAGAGCCCGCGAGACGCAGTCTTGCTATGGAAAAAATTTAAAAAGAATCTATCAGAAGGCCTTCTTATAAAGCTCGAGCACGATGTCCTCGGTCACGTCGCGCGGGTTGCCCGGCGTGCAAACGTCCTCCATGGCAGCCTTGGCAAGGCGCGGCAGGTCGGCTTCGGTGATTCCCTTGCCGAGGTCGCGCAGGTGCTGCGGGATGCCCACACGGATGGCCAGGTCGCGAACGGCCTTGACAGCGGCGTCGGCGGCCTCTTCCTTGGTCATGCCCTCCTTGTAGACATTCATAGTCTGGGCGATGATGACAAACTTGTCGAGGGCGGCAGGAGCATTGTACTCCATCACCAGCGGCAGGAGCAGCGCATTGGCTACACCGTGGGGCACATCAAACATAGCGCCGAGCGGGTGAGCCATACCGTGTACCAGACCAAGGCCGACGTTGGAGAATGCCATGCCGGCGATGTACTGGGCCACGGCCATGCCGTCCCTGCCGACGGGGTTGGTGGGCTCGTTGACGGCGAGCTCCAGATAGCGGTTGATCATATCGATGGCCTTGATCTCAAACATATCGCTCATCTCCCAGGCAGCCTTGGTGGTCAGACCCTCGATGGCGTGGGTCAGGGCGTCGAGGCCCGTGGAGGCGGTAAGCGACTTGGGCAGCGAGTACATCAGTTCGGCATCGATGATAGCGATGGCGGGGATGTCGTTGGGGTCTACGCACACCATCTTCTTCTCCTTCACCTCATCGGTGATGACGTAGTTGATGGTTGTCTCGGCGGCCGTACCGGCTGTGGTGGGCAGCGCGATGATGGGCACAGACTTGTGCTTCGTGTTGGCCACGCCTTCGAGCGACACAACGTCGGCAAACTCGGGGTTGTTGGTGATGATACCCACGGCCTTGGCCGTATCCATCGACGAACCGCCGCCGACGGCCACGATAAAGTCGGCGCCGCTCGCAGCGAAGGCGGCCACGCCGTTCTTGACGTTGGTCACGGTAGGATTGGGCTTGATGTCGCTGAATATCTCGTAGGGAACTCCTGCCTCGTCGAGCACGGCAGTCACTTTGCCGGTCACACCAAATTTCACAAGGCTGGCATCGGATACCACCAGTGCTTTCTTGAGGCCTAAACGCTTGATTTCCACAGGCAGCTCCTTGCGAGCCCCCGGGCCGAAGTAGGACACTTCGTTAAGGATGAATCTGTTTACCATAATGTTTCTGTTATAAATAAGATAAAATGTAATCCGTTTTCATGGGTCCCGCCCCGCATCCCAGATCTTGGGGAGCCGCAGCCGGAACAGGGACGCCCGGACAGCTCTCTAAGCCGGGTCATCACCGGCTTCAAAGATATGAAATAAATTTCATATGATTATCCATTTCTCAGAGAATATTTTTCTGATCAATGCCCTCAGGCCCCGCATTTTTCCACATCCGGCGCGCAGGGCCCCGCAATTGTCGGGTAATCTTATTAATTTTGCACCAAAATGGAGCCACAGCCCGCTCCTCTTATCTCCCGGGCTGCTGACAATGGGGAAATCAAAAACTATTTATCATATCATAGCGCTGCTCACGACCACCATCTGGGCCGTGACATTCGTGTCGTCCAAACTGCTGCTTCAGGCGGGCCTGAGGCCGGCCGAGATATTCTTTCTCCGGTTTCTGCTGGCCTACATCGCCATCCTGCCCTTCGCGGGCAGGAGACTGTGGTGCCGGTCGCTGAGGCATGAACTGCTGATGGTGGTGCTTGGTGTGACGGGCGGTTCGGCCTACTTCCTGTCGGAGAACACGGCCCTCCAGTACACCAGCGCCGCCAATGTCTGCCTGCTGGTGAGCGCCGCGCCACTGCTCACGGCGCTGCTGTCGCTGTGGCTGGGCCGCGGCGAGCGGCTCACGCGCCGCCTCGTGACGGGCGCGCTGATAGCGTTCGTCGGCGTAGGCCTCGTGGTGATGCACGACTTTGCTCATGTGCAGCTCCGCTTCATGGGCGATCTGCTGGCCCTGCTCGCAGCCACGCTGTGGGCCGTCTACCAGCTGCTCATCAAGCGCGTCTACGCCCACTACCCCGCCACGTTCATCACCCGCAAGGTGTTCGCCTACGGCATCCTCTCGGTGCTCGTCTACTTCATCTTCTTCCCGCCCACGATGACCGTGGAGATGCTGCGGGAGCCCGTCGTGATCTTCAATCTTCTCTTCCTCGGCATTCTCGCCTCGTCGGTGTGCTTCCTCTCGTGGAATGTGGCCATCGGCAACCTCGGCCCGGTCAAGTCGTCCATCTACATCTACCTGCAGCCCATGATAGCCGCCATCACCTCGGCCATCGTGCTGGGCGAACCGGTCACAGTAGTCATGGTGACGGGCATGGTGCTCATCATCTCGGGCGTCTACATCTCCGAGCGCGGCCGTGGCAAGGCCGCGTAAGCCATTTTTCGGCCCTTTACAACATATTGAAAATCAACGCCCCCTGAAGGGCAAAACTACATTTGAGACGTTTTAAACTACCTCAAATGTAGTTTTCCTCATGTCCTATGTGAGCATCCCAGCATACGGGACGGTTTTTTGAGTGTAGGGAATGACCTTTTCGAAAAAAGGGAAAAGCATATGTTACCCGGATGGCGAAATTAAATCAACCGTGCCGGAGGTTGAGGACTTATATATATAGGAGTCTTTCCTGCGCTTGGCGATCTCCACGTCCGCATTCGCGGCCTCCGAAAGGGCGTTTTTCGGCCCTTTACAACATATTGAAAATCAACGCCCCCTGAAGGGCAAAACTACATTTGAGACGTTTTGAACTACCTCAAATGTAGTTTTCCTCATGTCCTATGTGAGCATCCCAGCATGCGGGACGGTTTTTTGAGTGTAGGGAATGACCTTTTCGAAAAAAAGCTGAAAGAGCTGGAGGATGACAAGAAGCAGGACGCAGAGCCCGCCGAAAAGAAGAAAGTGACCCGGATGCGGAAAATGGAATGAGCGCTGCGCACTACGGGAGGCGCATTATGCCCGCGGCCTGATCGGCCATGCATTAATATATATGTATGTAAGGCGGGCGGGATGGCGGAGGAGCGGACTCAGGGAACTAATAAAAACACGGGGATATTGCACGGAGGTAAAATAATTCGTACCTTTGCGGCCGTGACATCCTGCCTCTGGCGGAGGCTCGGGCCAACAGTAACATTCACAGACGCGGGGGAAGCGCAAAAAGGCTGAGTGAGGTCCTTTTGTTACGACCCTGCAAGTATTAATCACAAGGGCATGGACAATACAGAGAGCAAGCGAGTGAAGGTACTCGACAAGACCTTCCGACATTACATCAGCAGAGATGAGATCGCCGCCGCCGTCGACCGCATAGCCGGCGAGATAGAGCGCGACATGAAGGGGCGCAATCCGGTGTTCATCTGTATGCTCAACGGAGCGTTCATCTTCGCCGCTGACCTGATACGCCGCATGGAGGGCGCGCAGGAACTGCGGTTTGTGAAGCTCTCCTCCTACAGCGGCACGCAGTCGACCGGCAAGGTAAAGACGGCCCTCCCGCTGGAGGCCGACATCACGGGCCGCGACGTGATCATCGTGGAGGACATCATCGAGACGGGCGGCACCATGCACCACTTCATCGGCGAGCTCAGGGAGAAGCACCCCGCTTCTATCAGTATCGCGACGCTCGTGACCAAGCCCGAGAGGCTCCAGTATCCGCTCGAGATAAAATACACGGGCTTCAGGATGAAAGCCTCCGACTTTATCGTGGGCTACGGCATGGACTATGAGCAGTACGGCCGCAATTTGCCCGACATATATATAATAGAAGAATAATACACATCACCGGACAAGACATTTTATTAGTGAATATGAAAAATATAGTGATATTCGGAGCTCCGGGCTCCGGCAAAGGCACACAAAGTGATAAGATCGTAGAGAAATACGGCTTCAAGCACATCTCGACAGGCGATGTGCTGCGCAACGAGATCAAGAACGGCACCGAGCTCGGCAAGACGGCCGACAGCTTTATCAAGGACGGCAAACTCCTGCCCGACTCGCTGATGACCGACATCCTGGCCTCCGTGTTTGACAAACTCGTGCCCACCGAGGGCGTGATCTTCGACGGTTTCCCGCGCACCATAGCTCAGGCCGAGGCGCTCGACAAGATGCTTCAGGCCCGCGGCACCGAGGTGAAGGCCATGATAGAGCTCTCCGTGCCCAATGAGGAACTGATGAAAAGGCTCCTGCTGCGCGGTAAGATCTCCGGCCGCTCCGACGACAACGAGACCACGATACGCAAGCGCCTCGAGGTGTACAACACACAGACCGCCCCGCTCATCGACTGGTATAAGAAGCAGGGCAAGCACTACCACATCAACGGCGTGGGCAAGGTAGACGAGATATTCGACGCTATCTCGGCCGTGATCAACCGCCTCGCATAACACATATCCATGCCGGAGAGCAACTTTATCGACTACGCCAAGATCTACTGCCGCTCGGGAAAGGGCGGCGCAGGGTCGGTCCACCTCCACCGCGCCAAGTATCAGCCCAAAGGCGGGCCCGACGGCGGCGACGGCGGCAGGGGCGGCAGCGTATTCCTGCGCGGCAACCGCAACCTGTGGACGCTCATCCACCTCCGCTACAACCGCCACATCATGGCCGGCAACGGCGGCAACGGCGCCAAGGACTGCTCTCACGGCAAGGCAGGCGAGGACAAATATATCGAGGTGCCGCTCGGCACAGTGGCCTACGACGCCGACACCGGCGAATATCTGGCCGATGTGACCGAGGATGGGCAGACCATCGAACTGCTCAAGGGCGGCCGCGGGGGACTGGGCAACTGGCAGTTTCGCACCGCCACACGCCAGACTCCGCGCTTCGCGCAGCCCGGTGAGCCCGCCGTGGAGAAGAACATCATCCTCGAGCTCAAGCTTCTGGCCGACGTGGGCCTCGTGGGCTTCCCCAATGCCGGCAAATCGACGCTTCTCTCCGCCCTCTCCTCCGCCCGGCCCAAGATAGCCAACTACCCCTTCACCACCATGGAACCCAACCTGGGCATCGTCGAGGTGAGGGACGGGAAGTCGTTCGTCATGGCCGACATCCCCGGTATCATCGAGGGCGCCAGCGAGGGCCGCGGGCTGGGACTCAGGTTCCTGAGGCACATAGAGCGCAATTCGCTCCTCTTGTTCCTCATCCCCATCGACGCGGACGACATTAACAAGGAATACAACATCCTGCTGGGCGAACTGGAGAAGTTCAATCCGCAGATGCTCGACAAGCACCGCATGGTAGCCCTGACAAAATGCGACACGCTCGACGATGAGATGATCGAGTTCCTCCGTCAGGACATCCACATCGATGCGCCCGTCGTCTACATCTCGGCCGTCACCGGGCAGGGCCTTACCACGCTCAAGGACCGCCTGTGGGAGGAGCTCAACTCGGAGAGCAATCTCCTGCGCGCCTCTCACACCGAGCACCTTGTCCATCGTCACCGCGAGACATCTTCGCTTGCCGGACTCGAGGAAAGCGAAGACTCGGTGGATCTGAGCGAGGACGAAGCCGCGGAAGACGAGGACGAAATTCTTTAGCCCGCAGCGCCGCGCCGCCGCGGCTGTCTCCGGCCGGGGAGACACAGCGCGGGGCATCGCGAGGCTATGGCAGGCCGGCGCGATGTTACAGGGGGTCCGCATTATGTTCCGGCAGGCCGCTGAGGCTGGTAGAACTGTTATTGCGAGGCGATGTACGCCCGCGCGGCGAGGCGGCTTGCAACCTTATTGCTGTAATGGCTGCCAATGAATCTGTTAGCCGCTGCCAATTATGCCCGCCTTCTGTTTTGTTCCCTCGGATTTTTCAGTTAACTTTGCAACTATGAAGCAAATTGACTCTCAGGTGCGCCATTTTCTGACCCGCGTGCCCGCTTTCGGCGTGGACTTCGCCGGAGGCGGATTATTCTAAAAGCGACGACGGGCCATGAAGACACCACAACTATTATACTACGACCTCTCGCCGCGCGTCACGGCTTTCAGCAGCACCCGCCACGGCGGATACGGCACCGGGACATACGCAGAGTGGAACATCAACCGCTATTCGGGCGACGACGCGGCCCACATCGAGGCCAACAGAGCGGCGCTGCTGGAGCTGCTGGGCATTTCCTCCGAGGCTCTCATCATGCCCCACCAGAACCACGGCACCAATGGCGTTGTGATAGACGACGCCTTCCTCTCGCTTCCTCCGGAGGCGAAGGCCGCCGCCCTCGAGGGCCGGGACTACATTGCCACCGACAAGCCCGGGATCTGCATAGGCGTATCTACGGCCGACTGTGTGCCCATCCTGCTCTGCTCCGCTACGCACGGCGTGATCATCGCCATCCACGCGGGATGGAGGGGCACGCTCTCGCGCATCGCTTCCATCGCCGTCCGGGCCATGGCCGGGCATTACGGCTTCGCGCCCTCCTCGCTGTGCGCCGTCATCGGCCCGTCAATATCGCAGGCGGCCTTTGAGGTGGGCGACGAGGTGTACGACGCCTTCCGCGGGGCCGGATTCGACATGGACGAGATAGCCGTGCGCATCGGAGAGAAGTGGCACATCGACCTCTGGAGGGCCAACGAGCAGGAGCTCACCGCTGCGGGCGTGAGAGCGGAGAGGATCCACACCGCTGGCATCTGCACCTGGACGCACCACAACGACTTTTTCTCGGCCCGCCGCGAGGGCATCCGCTCGGGAAGGATCTTCTCGGGCCTGATCATTAAAAGCTGAACCATGAAGATTCATACCAAGAGCATCATCACCCTTATCATATCGCTCATAGCCTGCTGCGCGAGCATCGAAGCGGAAGACTTTACCCCGGCCGAGAAGGCGCAGATCAACATCCCCACTCCCGGGCTCTTCAGCAAGTCGAAGACTTTTACGGTCGACTTTACCTCGCTGCGCGAGAGCGAGTACTCGTTTCCCCTGCCCGTCGGCAAGGCCCGGGCTTCGGGCCGCGGACTAACGATAACGACCACCAGGGGCGACGCCGTCAAGGCGATGTTCGCCGGCACGGTGAGGCTCTCGCGCAACATCCCCGGCTACGGCAACGTGATAGTCATCCGTCACCGCAACGGGCTCGAGACCGTCTACGGAGGCAATGCGCAGAATCTCGTCAGGGCCGGCAGCACGGTCAGAGCGGGACAGTCGATAGCCATAGCCGGCGGCGAGGGCGATGAGGCCCGGCTGATATTCGAGATCATGGTCAACGGCCGCAATATCAATCCCCAGACACTTCTCTCCATCAATTCGCACAAGCTGCAGAAGCACATCTTCTCCTTTACCGACAAGGGCAGCAGCGTCGTCGTGGCGGTCAACGATGCCGGCGAGGAGGAAGTGGAGGAGAAGGACGAGAGCATGGTCGACCTCAACCGCGAGCTCACCGCCGCAGAGACCAATCACGTGGGCATAACGACTCCCGACCTCTTCGAGGGCCGCAGCTCGATCACCATCAACTTTGCAAAATACGACTCCAAGGACTGGTGCTACCCGCTCAGGGACTCGCACGTCATAAGCCCCTACGGCGGCAAGCGGCATCACAGCGGCGTGGACATCAAGACTGGCCCCAACGACGAGATATACGCCGCCTTCGCCGGCAAGGTGCGCTTCTCCAAGCGCTACTCGGGCTACGGCAACGTGATCGTCATCCGCCACGCCTCCGGCCTCGAGACAGTCTATTCGCACAACTCCAAGAACCTCGTCTCCTCCGGCGACTGGGTCAAGGCGGGCCAGGCGATCGCCCTCACGGGGCGCACCGGACGGGCCACGACGGAGCACTGCCACTTCGAGATACGCATCAACGGCCGCGCCTACAATCCCGCACTCATCTTCGACCACGAGAACCATATGCTCAAAAAGGTAAAACTCGTCGTGAACAGGAGTGGCAAGATTTCGGTGACAGAAAGCAGATAAGTTCTGCTTTTTTTCTACCTTTGCATACATGAAGATTTTTACTGCCAAACAATTGCAGGAGCTTGACGCGTATACCGTCAGGAATGAGCCCATCGAGTCGTACGACCTGATGGAGCGGGCTGCGACGGCCATGACCAAAGTGCTGCTCTCCCGCTTCGGCGAGAAGCGCAAATACATTGTCTTCGCCGGCCCGGGCAACAACGGCGGCGACGCGCTGGCCATCGCCCGCATGCTGGCCGTCAAAGGTGCGACCATCGACGCTTACATCTTCAACACCGGAAAGAGAATATCGGAGAACTGCGCCGCCAACGTGACTAAGCTGAGCGGTATGAAGACGGTCAGGGTGACCGAGATCACCAAGCAGTTTGACCTCGTCCCGCTGAGCGCGGACGACATCGTGATCGACGGCCTCTTCGGCAACGGCATCAACAAACCGCTCGCAGGAGGCTATGCGTCGCTGGTCAACTATATCAACGCGCAGGACGCAACGGTCGTATCGATCGATGTGCCCTCCGGCCTGATGTGCGAGGACAACACATTCAATGTGCTGAGCAATGTCATAAGGGCCGACATCACTCTCTCGGTGGAGCTCCCCAAGCTGTCGTTCTTCCTGCCCGACACGGGCCATCTGGCCGGCGAGGTGATCAATGTGCCCATCGGTCTGAGCCGCAAATATATCGACATCAACAAGACTCCCTATACCACCCAGAGCCCGGAGGACGTGGCGCCGCTGCTCATGAGGCGCGACGTATTCGGCCATAAGGGCGTCTTCGGCCACGGACTGCTCATCGCGGGCAGCTACGGCATGGCGGGCGCCGCCGTGATGGCCGCCCGCGCCGCGATGAGGAGCGGGATAGGCAAACTGACCGTTCACATCCCCTCCTCCTGCCTGGACATCATGCAGATCTCTGTGCCCGAAGCCGTCCTCTCCATAGACAGCGGCCTGAAATACTTCACCCGCGCCGAGAACGCCGTGACCTACGACGCCGTAGCCGTTGGCCCGGGCTTAGGCAACTTCCACGACACGGCCACAGCGCTCATCGAGGAGGTGAGAAACTGCCCGCGGCCGCTCGTGATAGACGCCGACGGCATCAATATCCTCGCCGAGCACCGCACATGGCTCTCCCAGCTGCCGCGCAACACGATCCTCACGCCCCACCCGGGCGAGTTTGCCCGCCTCATCGACAGCAAGCTCAGCGGATACGCCGCGCTCGAGGCCGCGAGGAACATGGCGATGAAATATCAGTTCTACATCGTGCTCAAGGGCCACTACACAGCCATCAACACGCCCACAGGCCACACGTTCATCAACTGCGGCGGCAACTCGGGCATGGCGACGGCGGGCAGCGGCGACGTGCTCACGGGCATCATCCTCGCCCTCCTCTCCGAGGGCTACGACGCCGGCGACGCATGCCGTCTGGGCGTAGCCATCCACTCCCTGGCAGGCGATATGGCCGCTGCGGAGCTGAGCCAGGAGGCCATGACCGCCTCCGACATCGTCTCCCATCTGCCCGGAGCCTTCCTGCGCCTGCACGAGCTCCAGAGACAAGCACACTCATCCAATAACCCTCATCAATAGTCAGGCTATGAGAAAATCCATAAGAAATATTCTGCTCTCCTCCGCCGCCATGCTCCTCCCCATGATGGGAGCGGCTCAGACGGAAGTGACCACCTACACCCCGGGAGTGACCGCCGAGGGCATCACGTACTTCCTGCCGCGCACCGAGTTTGTGATCCGCGTCACGGCGACCGTCACCCACTACACCCCGGGCGATTTCCGGCCCTACGCCGAGCGTTACCTGAGGCTCAACGACATTCCCCGCGAGGCCTACGACTCGTGGCAAATAGACAATGTCAGCATCTACTCCATCGGCACCCCCGATGAGAACAAGGTGTTCTCCGTCAAGCTCCGCCAGAAGACCTCCGCGCCGCTCGTATCCCTGACCCACGACGGAATACTTCTCTCCATCAATGCCGAGGAGAAGGACAACAACGTCGTGCCCGCCGCTCCCGCGCCCGTCAAGACCTCCACGAAGCTCAATCCGCGCGACTATATGACGCAGGAGATACTCGCCGCCGGCAGCGTCTCCAAGATGGCCGAACTGACCGCCGCGGAGATCTACGACATCCGCGAGTCGCGCTCCTCGCTCGCCAAGGGCGAAGCCGATAACATGCCCAAGGACGGCGAGCAGCTCAAACTGATGATGAACGGGCTCGACACCCAGGAGAAGGCGCTCCTTCAGCTCTTCAAGGGCTCCTTGACCACCGAGACACGCACCTTCGATTTCGCCTACACGCCCACAGAGGACAAGCAGGACATCCTCTTCCGCTTCTCGCGGAAGCTCGGACCGGTCGAGGCCGACAATCTCGCAGGCGAACCCGTCTACATAAGCATCAAGGACAAGCACACCGTCCCCGCGCCCCAGCCTACTGACAAGAAGAAAAAGGAGGTGGACGATGTGCGCTACATCGTGCCGTCGGACGCAGAGGTGAAAGTGTTCTCCTCCGCCACTACCTACGCCACGGGCACCTATCCCGTCGCCCAGTTCGGCAACATCGAGCACCTCGGCCCCGAGCTCTTCAACAAGCGGATGGAGACGCAGGTGCACTTCAGCCCCGTCACGGGCAATGTGAGCAAGCTCAATCTCCCCCAGCCCTGAAACGGAAACAATCCAACGCTGAACAATCATAAAGCTGCACGACCCGGAAGAAGTCGTGCAGCTTTTTACAAAATAATTTCTACATGCTCAAAATTCTACTTCGCATCAGCCATTTCCTGGCCAACTACACCTCGGCCTTTATCATCGCCGTAGCCATCATCACCTTCTTCTTCCCGCACATCTTCGACTGGGTGCGGGGCACCACACAGACCGTTATCCTCGGCGTCATCATGCTGACCATGGGCCTCACGCTCTCGACGGAGGACTTCCGCATCCTGTTCCGCCGCCCGCTGGACATCCTGATAGGCGCCGCCGCCCAGTTTATCATCATGCCGGGCATAGCCTACACGCTGGTTCATGTGTTCCACCTCTCGGCGCCTCTGGCCATCGGCATACTGCTCGTGGGCTGCTGCCCGGGCGGTGTGTCGAGCAACATCATGTCCTACCTCTGCCACGGCGACGTGGCGTTCTCCGTGGGCATGACCTGCGCCTCGACGCTGCTGGCTCCGGTGATGACCCCGTTCCTCATGAAGCTCACGGCGGGCCAGATAGTGGCCGTCGACGCAGTGGGCATGTTCCTCAACATCCTCATCGTCACCATCATCCCGGTGGCCATCGGCTGCACGCTCAACTATTTCTACAGCAGTCGCCCGTCGTTCCCCACGCTGCAGAAACTGATGCCGGGCGTGAGCGTCACCTGCCTGGCGTTCATCGTGGGCGGCGTCATCTCGACGGTTCACGACGACCTCGTGAGCCGCGGTTTCCTGCTGTTCATCTGGACGTTCGCCGTCGTGTTCTTCCACAACTCGCTCGGCTACCTGCTGGGCTGGTTCGCCGGCCGTCTGGCTCACTTCAACGTGGCCAAGAAGCGTACGATAAGCATTGAGGTGGGCATGCAGAACGCCGGTCTGGCGACGGTGCTGGCGGGCAACTTCTTCGCCGCCCAGCCGCTGGCCGTGCTCCCCTGCGCCATCAGCTGTGTGTGGCACTCCATCTCCGGCACCCTGCTGGCGGGCATCTACCTCTGGTGGGATCACCGTCACGGCGTGGTCGACCCGGTCGACGCCGGCAAGTAAATCCGCGGCTTCCCCGCTCCGCCCATCAGGATGTCCGCTTAGCCTGATGTTTTAGCCTTCGGCAAATCAACATCGCGCTGTAAGGGAATTCTCCTTTACCGTCCGCGCGCACAGAATATATTGAAAGAGGGCCGTTTCTTCGAAGGGAACGGCCCTCTTTCGCGTCATCGGGACGGCCTTCCCGCCTGCGCGGAAATCCTGATGCGAAGAGAAGAAATTCTACTCGCAGCTAAAAAAATTCATCTCGTAGTAGACGATCGTTCTACTCGCAGATAAAATAATTTATGTCGCAGTAGAATTTACCCGCCTCGCAGAGGCTGATTTTAATGTGGTTGATAAGGGGCGAAAACTCGTTTCGCACAATCCTTAGCGCACTCATTCGCGGCGGCGGACGGCCGCTGAGGGCAGCGGCCCTCCCAGCCAGGCTTCGCGCAACGCCTTGGCCGCGTCTCGTATTCCTTGTCAGCCTTCGCGCAAAACGATGCAAGCTATCCCGTTGTCGATGCCCTCATTCCCCTGCGCCGCCGATATAACTTCGCCGTCCGAAACAACTGGCGCTGCCCCGTTTTTTGAAAAAGGCATCACCCACACTTCAAAAAACCGTCCCGCATGCTGTGTTACTCATATAGGACATGAGGAAAACTACATTTGAGGTAGTTGAAAACGTCTCAAATGTAATTTCGCCCTCTGCGGAGCGCTGGAAATCACACTGTTGCAAAGGGGTCGTTGTGCGCGTGAAATAGCTGGGAGGGCCGCTGGGGGCAGCGGCCCTCCCAGCTAAAATTCTTCCAAAGCAACATCGCGCTTATTATTCCGCCCTGCTGACTTCTCCTCCAACTAAATTGGGTCAAAGCAGACCGAAATAAACCTTATGGGCGAGTTGACATTGGTAACGTCCTGTACATAGTCCTGCAGGGCAGTCAGCGCCTCGCACTGGTTCCACTGCGTGAAGTATTCCTTCGCCGCCGGAGTGACGACGGGGCTGTCATCGTCCTTCGA
>Ga0256404_1002287_pt1 | contig 42741 bp, 37 predicted proteins | sample RumenRJG_01DNA_FD_185990 | JGI IMG/M metagenome (GOLD analysis project Ga0256404, IMG submission 185990) | Bovine rumen microbial communities from Lethbridge, Alberta, Canada - RJG_01 | ecosystem: Host-associated > Mammals > Digestive system > Stomach > Rumen | place: Canada: Alberta | collected... | reverse complement strand
ATCAATGATTGTTGATGTGGTGAAGTAGAGTCCTTTTGTAAAACTTAATGTTGCCATAGGTTTGGTTTATTGTGCATTATAAATGCTAATACTCAATGCGGTCGGATTACAAATCCGCCCGAGCAGGTAATCTTATGTGTCCCAAAGTATTTCATCTTCTTCTGTCTTGACTTCTTCACCAATCAGCACCTTGTAGAAGTGGTAAGCATCCATCTTTGAGCCAAATCTCCTTAAACTATAATGTACGAAAAAACCATTTTCTTGTTTGACTGCACAAATGGAATAAGTACCCATTACCCCTTCATCATTTTTGTTAGTAGAGAGAATAGCCAGTATTTCTTTGTCTTTCACAACTTTACTTTCTATTACATAATATGTATCGTATTTATTTATTGAAAATGCCTGTCCTCCTTTGATATTTTCATTATAAATTTCAAGGCCATCTTCAGTTACTTCTGGAGGACAACATGGAAACTCTGTTCTAGTCCGCCATCTCTGTTTGGCAGAAGGTGTCAATGAATCGGGCCAATAATCATCTTTCTCCAAAAACTCTTTTATTTTATCAGTGTCATAGCGCAATAAGCTTGTGCCAATAGTTGTCCTGTCTGTAACTTCTGCTAAATCTGCACTTGATGAAGGGGTATCTATTGGATGGGTATCAACTATTTCCTGACTATTGTTTAACGGTGTAGTGGGATTGGACTTTGATGTGGCATCAAAAATCCAATTGCCTATATGGCTTCTTTCTTTTCTGTAATGGGGGGTGGATGGTACACTCCTAGCCCAATTATTCCAATTTTCTAAACATTGTTTAGCCTCTTCCTTCGTAACTTGGCGCATCCAGGAAAAGTTCTTATCATCTATCTCATAGCCGTAAAGCAAAGACGGATTTTTAAGAAAAGCCTCAATGCTACCACATATTAGTTCCACCTTCTTTCTTGTAATCTCGTTATTTAGGATGTTTTCAAGTTTAGTTAGCCATCTAAGGTTTTCTGGACGATTATTCCGCCTATTTGTATCGATATGGTCAACTACATGCTGTCCAGAGGGTGCAGGACCATGAAATGCAGTGGACACTATACGAAGGACACTCTCACCACAGAATAACATGTAGCCAGTAGCATCACTTGGATTGCCAAAACTCCATACATTATCATTCTTACGTTTGCGCATACCTTCACGCTGATGTCGCATTATGGCGCCATTATCGCGAACCGAATAATGCTCATCCTTGTATATACAGTCCCTTACTTCTTTATAATCGTCGATACTTACCATATCCAATTAATAAATTCTTAAAATTCCACAATTATCTGGGTCAGTGGACCATTGTACTTGCCATATTCTACCGTCAATTTGGTCTATAAGCAAGAAAGTGTAAAAATTCTCTGTGGGATAAAGATAAAAACGTCCGCTCTTAGCGTCTGCTCCTGTTGCTAATTCTATATCATTTAAATCCACTTGCATCATGTCTCTTGTAGTGGAAGTACTAAATTGAACAAGTTTCATGGTTCCGTTGCTTGTGTTAAGTTTAATGAAAATGTGCATGTTTTGTGTCTTGAACAACCGATACGTTACCTTTGCATCAGGAGAAAAATAAACCTTGTTGTTACTATCTGACTGTGCATTGACCGATAATGAGATCATTAGTAATATTAAAAGAGTTATTTTTTTCATAATTGTATGTATTATTTGATTTTCAAAGTTTCAAATCATATTAATTTTCTTGATAAGGAGGGCCCATATTCAGATTAGGTTTCCCAGGCCACCCGAATATTCAAGCGGATTTGTAATTCGCTTGGATCGAGTATCAACATCTTCAGATGCGGTGAACGGGTGTCTTGTTTTCATAGGCTATATTGTTTTGCAGCATTTAATGCATGACGATGCTGCATTATGCTGCAAAGATATAAAATAATTCTATAACGTAGCAATCCATCAGACATTTTTTGGAAACTATTTATCACTGCAAAAAAATAAGGTCACGCCTCAGGGACATGACCTTATTATATATGTGTGAAGTATTTACTGTATTACTTCAGTTTAGCGTATGCGTAACGGCTGGTGTCACCCAGTTCTTCCTCGATGCGGATGAGTTGGTTGTACTTAGCCATACGGTCGGTGCGGCTCATAGAACCAGTCTTTATCTGACCAGAGTTTGTAGCAACAGCGATGTCGGCGATTGTTGCGTCCTCTGTCTCGCCTGAGCGGTGGCTGGTAACGGTGGTGTAGCCGTGACGGTGAGCCATCTCGATAGCCTCGAGGGTCTCAGTGAGCGAACCAATCTGGTTAACCTTGATGAGGATAGAGTTGGCAGCACCCATCTGGATACCCTTCTGCAGGAACTTAGTGTTAGTAACGAAGAGGTCGTCACCCACGAGTTGGCAGCGGTCGCCGATGGCAGCGGTCAGTTTCACCCAGTTGTCCCAGTCGTTCTCGTCAAGACCGTCCTCGATAGAGTCGATTGGGAAGTCGGTGATAAGTTTCTCAAGGAACTTAATCTGCTCCTCGGCAGAGAGTTTCTTGCCGTTAGGATCCTTCTTCTTGCCGTTCTTCAACTGGCTGTAGTCATACCACCAGTTGCCGTTCTCGTCCTGAGTAGCGAACTCAGAAGCGGCGCAGTCCATAGCAATCTTAATGTCCTTGCCCGGCTCATAACCAGCAGCCTTGATGGCGTCGCAGATAATCTGCAGAGCGTCCTCGATGCCGTCGAGTGCAGGAGCGAAACCACCCTCATCGCCTACAGCGGTAGAGAGGCCGCGAGCCTTGAGCAGTTTAGCGAGGTTGTGGAACACCTCGGCACCCATGCGGATGCTCTCCTTGATAGAAGGAGCGCTTACCGGGCGAATCATGAACTCCTGGAATGCGATAGGAGCGTCAGAGTGAGCACCGCCGTTGATGATGTTCATCATAGGAACGGGCATTGTATAAGAGTTGCAACCGCCGATGTAGCGATAGAGAGGCAGACCGAGAGCGTTGGCAGCAGCCTTGGCAGCAGCCAGAGACACGCCGAGGATGGCGTTGGCGCCGAGTTTGCTCTTGGTTGGTGTGCCGTCGAGAGCAAGCATCTTGTAGTCGAGTGCGCGCTGGTCGAGAACACAGTCGCCCTGAAGTGCAGGAGCGATGATGTTGTTAACGTTCTCAACAGCCTTCAGTGTACCCTTGCCCAGGTAGCGGTTCTTGTCACCGTCGCGGAGTTCGAGAGCCTCGTTCTCGCCTGTAGATGCTCCTGATGGAACAGCAGCGCGTCCGAGAACACCATTTTCCAACACTACGTCAACCTCAACGGTTGGGTTACCTCTTGAGTCGAGGATTTCTCTTGCATGAATTTTCTGAATCTTCATAATTTTACCTATAGTTAAAATTGATAATGTTTCTCTTTTTGATTTTCAACATGCAAAGATAAAAAGAAAAAGGCAATAAAATGTGTATTGCCTTTTTCTCTTAATCTTTTTTAATACTATATGGGAACATTTGAAACGTTCAGTTTGCAAAACCCATCACCTAACGCCAATCACATAGCACCAAATTTCCACCAGTCGAGGTTGAAGAGTTTGGCGCCTTTGTTGCCCGTGAAGACAAGGTAAAGATTGTGCTTGCCTGTCACATCGGCCGTTACTTCGGTCTGCTGCTCGCGCCACTTCTCCCAACCTCCTGTGCGAGGAATGTCAAGAAGGGCTATCTGCTGACCTGCCACACTGTCGAGGCGTACCTCTATCCTACCGCCTTGAAGGGCTGAAGCAGCCGAGGCGGTGAATGACTTTGGCGAGCGGTTGCCGAAATCCACCTCGCGAAGCATCACGTAGTCGCCGTTGTTAATGTCGCTGACATACACTCCCGTAGCGTCGCAACTCTCACTTTTCACACCCTGCGACCATGCCATTGTCTCTGCCTCAACACGTTGATAGGGATTGAGGGTACCGACTGGGCTGACACCTGCATCGGTGTGATGGATTATGGGGAACATTCCGTCGGGCTGATAGGTAAACTCCTCAACCGCAGCACTACGCCCGAAGCCTCCTCCACCAGGCAGTTTACCTGTGTGATAGAAGAAGTAACTATGTCCCTTGAAGTCTGCCACACCGCAGTGATTGGTGAACGACTTAGTGTCTTCCTGCGGCATTATATTGCCACGATAGGTCCAGGGGCCTTCGGGAGAAGGAGCGGTGGAATAGGCTATATGCTCGGGGATGCCACCTGCGGCATAGAGAAGATAGTAGATTCCAACAGGTTTCTTAGCCTTGCGGCCTTTCTTGTCAGTGGGATATACATTACGTTTCATTATCCACGGACCCTCAACATAGCAGTCTTTGTACTTCGTGTCCTTGTCGCGTTCTGCCATGTTAGGAGCGCCAAAGCCCTCAATGGTCTGGTTTACTATCTTCACCTCGCCGTCGAAAGAAATCATGTCACGGTTCAACTTGGCGTAGCGTATGACGGGATTGCCCCAGAACAGCCATGCCTGACCATCGTCGTCAATGAACACAGTGGGGTCGATATGGTCCCACTTGCCGTCTTCATAGAGCGGCTTGCCTATGGCATCGCGGAAAGGACCCGTTGGAGAGTCGGCAACAGCCACGCCTATCGCCATACCTTTGGATATTTTAGAGTGGGCACAGATGTACCAGTAGTACTTGCCGTCGCGCTCTATGGTCTGCGCTGCCCATGCACGGTCGTCAGCCCACTCGAAAGAACTGAGGTCGAGCGGCGAGCCGTGATCGGTCCAGTTGACCATGTCAGTGGTAGAATAGACCCTCCACTCGTACATCCAGAAGAAGTCGGCATTGTCCTCGTCGTGCCCTACATACATATACATCCTGTCGCCGCTGACCATCGGTGCGGGGTCGCTCGTGAACCATGTCTGCACCACAGGGTTTTGCGCCACTGCCGCCGTCATCGCCATTGTCAGCGACACTGCGACTGTCATCATTCTCTTAATCATACTCGTTTGCCTTTATTGTTTTTGCCCGCAAAATTACAAAGTAAACACGAAACGCCCATTATTTCATGTCACATGCACTTTTGAGTATGTTTCATAAGAGGTTTTTTTACACCGTGACTTAGTCTTTCATCGATGGTATATAAATTCAACATGTCATAATGATGGCATGTCTGTATTGCGGATGTTATTCATCATTTCATGCGTATGAGTGCATACCTCCGAGGAAGTAGTTGACGCCGAAATAGGTCATCAGTATGGTGAGGAAGGCGAGCACCATATATAGATGGTAGCCAAGGGGTGTGTTCAGCCACTTGAACGAGCGGTTGTGAAGCGCCACGGCATACACCATGAAGGTGATGAGCGCCCACGTCTCCTTGGGGTCCCAACTCCAGTAGGTTCCCCACGAGATGTTCGCCCAGATGGCGCCAATGAAGATGCCCAGTCCGAGACATGTCATGGCGGGATAAAGGAAGAGTTGGGACAGAGAAGCCCCCCTCATATCCCCCCAATAGGGGGAAGATCTAAATAGTTTTGAACAGCACCTAACACCCAACTCCCAGCAGCCGATGATGAATGTGAGGCTGAGCAAGGCGAATGCCATCATGATGATGCTGACGTGGATAGTGAGCAGCGGCGACGAGAGCACCGGCATGAGGTGGGTTATCTGCGGGTCCATCTGCGAGATGTGGCTCACCAACAGGAAGAATCCCGACATGAGGAATCCGAACACCAACATTATGGGGAAGCGGCGGCACATGAGCAGCGTGACAAGCATTATAATCCACGCCATGAAGAGCATCGTCTCGTAACCATTGGACATCGGCACGGTGCCAGAGATTATCCATCGCAGGGCGAGGCAGAAGGTGAGGGCGAGGAAAGAGAGGAGTAATGTTGAGCGTTGAACGATGAGCGCTGAGCGACGCCACTTTTTCGTTGAGCGTGACTTGACCTCTTTGCTCTTAGAGTGTTCATCCTGTTCGAGTGAAGCGTTGAGCGCTGAGCGACGCCACCTTTTTGCTTTGCGTGAACTGTCTTTTTTCCTCTCTTCGCTCAACACTCTACGCTCAACACTCAACAAGCAAATAAAAGCCATGGTGAGGTTCACCATGAAGAGTATCGTGGCGAAGGGAATGGCATTGTACGTATGCTCTGCCCACAACTGCGTCGCCGTGGGCAGCGAGTTGCCGCCGTACTTCTGCTGGTAGGCTATCATCTTGTCGAGCATGGCATCGGTGCGGTTCCAGTCTTCAGCAAGGATATACTCATATAGTTTGTTGAAGGCGTTCTGGATATACTCCTTGCGCTGTGGCTCCATGTCGGCTGGCAGGTTGTCGGCTGGCGAATACCAGTGTGTTGAGCGCTGAGCGCTGAATGTTGATGGAGATTGTCCCTGCACGCTGTCTTCGCTCAACGCATTGCCTGCTGGGAACACCTTGAGCAGTTTGCCCTGTCGCAGTTGCATTATGAGCATCAGTTTGTCGTCATACTTCATGACGTCCTGATGGAACTTGTCGTTATATCCCTGATAATACTCGCTGAGATAAGGTCCGAGGATATAGCCGCCCATGTCCTCGTTGAAGAACTGCGACATCGACATGCGGTCGGGCAGTTGCAGGCGGTCTTTCATTGCTCCGCCCTTTATCTTTATCACAGGCTCCTTCTCCCACTCGTCGCCGTAAAAGATGAAACCAGTGAGCACCTGCTCGGCGGTCAGACCGTTGTACTTGCGCTTGCCGCTGAGTTTCTTCGTGAAGTCGAGCGCGAAGGTTTGCACGGGGCAGATGCGGTCGCTATAGTTGATGAGCAGTTTGCCGAACTTCTTGGCTGTAGAAGGAGGAAGGGTTTGGGGGGTTGAGGGTTGAGAGTTGAGAGTTGAGAGTTTTGTTTGTTGAGGGTTGAGAGTTGAGGGTTGAGCGGTGAGGGGTGAGGGGTGCGCGAAAAGTGCAACCAACACCAGGCAACCGGTGCCCATCACCTTGCGTATCACCTGACGGTATTGTCCCTTCGGGTCTATCAGCATCCAGATGAGCGAGACGAACAAGAGGGCATAGCCGACGTATGTCACGGGAATGCCCCAAGGGTCGCTGTTGATAGAGATAACGGTGCCGCGCATGTCTTCGGTGAAACTGCTCTGGAAGAGGCGCATCCCCTTGTATCTGAAGATGTTGTTCATCGACACATGGCCTTTAGTCGTGTGCGGATTATCCTTTCTGCTGGTTTCGCTCAACGCTCTACTCTCATCGCTCAGCGTAAGATAAGACTCGTAATCTTCAGGAGCGGCGGTGCCCTCATGATACCTCACCACGAAACTGTCGAGCGTGATGGTGAAAGGCAATGCCACCTCCTTCATGTCGTCGCCGTCGAGCACCAGATAGCGGTCGGTGGTTTGCCCCTGCCGCAACTGCACCACTCCCTTGGTTGCCGTAAGATGTGTGAGCAACGCGCCCAGGAGTATTATCACAAACGAGAGATGGAGCAACACAATGAAGAGTCGGCGCACACGACGACGCAGGAAATAGGCTATGGCAAAGGCTGTGAGCAATGCCCACAAAGCGGAGAACCACCACGAGCCATACAGGTTTTCTGATGCGAAAGACGTGCCGCGGTATTTCTCAACAATAGTAAAAGCCCCCATACATACTATCAGTAGTATGTACAGGGTGCTCACTATGTATTTCAGATTCTTCATTGTTAATATAACGGAAGAACGGCTCTAATATTTTACAGGAAGACTAAATTGCCTCGATGAACCTTACCACGGCATCGCGGTCGCTCTTCGGGAGGTTATAGAACTTCTCTGCCGAGGCGTATGCGTCGCTCTTCTTTGAGTAAGCATGCCACATGATGGCCTCGATGACAGTGCGGGCACGGCAGTCGTGCAGACGGTCGTCGGCACCAGTGAGACGCAGGCTCAGGCCGCGGCCCCACAGCGGTGTGGTGCGGCACCATCCGGTGCGGATATCGTTAACCATGAACAGGCGGTGCTGCACCATGTCGGTGTATGGCCAAATCACCTGCTTGGGATATTTAGGCAGCAACTGAGTGTAGTCGCCTCCATTTGCCAGGTTGTTGGCATCGGCATAAGCCTTGATGCTGGCATCCACCCACATGTTGTCGTTACCTGTTGTCCACGACGGACGGTGGCAGGTGGCGCAGCCCATCTCGGTGAAGAGTTTCTTGCCGCGCTTCACATCTTCGTTGTCGAGGTCGCGCGCTGCGGGAACAGCCAGACCGCGGTGCCACACCATGAACTGGTAGTACTGCTTGTCGGACATCTCGTCCTCGCCATTGTTAGGCGCTCCGTTGAACAGATACTTCTCGAAGGTGCTCTTATATGCTATCGATGGTGTGTTCAGCACCTCATACACACGGTTCGCGATGCCGTCGTCAGTTCCGTCGGCATAGTAAGGATGCAGTATGCTGCTCTCCTCGGCACCATGCTGCTTGATGTAACTTATCACCTCGCTGTCCTCGCTCTGAGCCTTTGCCCATGCCGTGGTGGTGTAGAGCCAGTGACGGTCGCTGCGAGTGACGTTGGTGATGTTCCAGATGGCATTGGCACCGGCACCGTCTTGCAGCGAGCCGCGTGTCATGGCGTATGTGAACTTCTTCAGCGGGCCGTGAGAACCGTGGAACGAGCCAGTGTCGTTGTAAGGTGCGCTGTAATATGCCGACGACTTGAAGGCGTTGGCCTCCTTGTCCCACATGGCGGGGTTCAGTTCAACATATTTCGACTCCTCGCGCCATTGCGCCTCGATGTCCTCGTCGGCAATGGCATCGAGCAGTCCCGTGCCATAGATGCCGATGGTGCTTTCCAGACGCACATCATACTCTGTTGGCTTCGGGTTGGTGTTGAAGGCCGACTGAGGTATGGTCACCTCAGGATAGATCAGCGAGTAAGCCTCGCCGTCGGGGAACTTCATTGCCAGTCCGCTCTCCATGCTCGTCACCTCTTTCCACTTGATGTCAATCTGATTCTCGTCGATGGGAGCCTTGAACGGGCTCATGGCTGCTGTCTGCGGCATGCCCGTCACCTCAGTGATGTAGCCGTTGGTGCTGGGGTGATAGATAACGAGCAGATAGCCGTTGCCGATGGTGTTTGCCCTATAGTTGGTCTGGCGTTTGCCATGACCGTAGGAAGGATGGCAGGCGATGCAACTGTTGCGCACCCATGCCGGGCCGAGTCCCTTGCGGGGCTGCTGCTCGAAGGTATATAGATGCTCGAAGAAGTCCTCGCCAACACTGAAGTCATTCTCGCCATTGCCGCCAGGAATTAGTCCCACGGCAGGTGTGCTGGCCGAATAACTCGCCTTGTCGGTGGTTCCCAGTTGGCCTCCGGGATACCACTCGGCTGCAGAGAACACATCGTTGGCCTTGCCGAACTGGTCTTCTCCCTCAACGAGGTTTCCCAGTCCGCTGTTGTCGTCGTCGGTACAGGCAGTGAAAAGCGGCGTTGCCACGAGCGCCATCATTGCCATTGCAGAGAGTTTTCTTAGTTTCATAATATTGATGTATTTATTAGTTACTTTGTCGCTTTTTCTTTTAACCGCTAAAGCGTCTCGTCGTTATGACAAGGCGCTCTTAGCAGTATTATGTTTCAGAATAACGTTATTCCGATTTCTCGTGACAACGTTATCACGTCGTGCCGTTATGGCGAATAGCGGGGCTTTTACTCTTCAGTGATGACATCCCAGTTCTCGGGGTCGTCGAAACTCTTGCCCCAGACGATGCTGCAATACTTCACAAATGGCGACGGCATGTTGCTAATGCTTGCGATAGCAGCCACATATGCACCCTCCACAGCCTGGTTAACGTCCTGCTTGTTCACGCTGGCGAAGAATGTGTGGAAACTGTAGTCGTTGGCAGTGCGGTTAGTAGAGCCGAGCCAGATGTTGCGGATAGAGCGGATATTGTCTGCGAAGTCGGTGATAGAGTTGTAACTGTATGGCGACTCCACATAAGCGATGTCTGCATTGGCGAAAGGATTGGCAATCTTTGCTGTGCCCACCTCGTTGCAGATGCCGAAGCAACTGCCCTCGTCGTCAGCAAGCAACTGCGAGATGGCTGCCTTGAGCGAAGAGAATGTGCTGTTGCCACCGGCAACGCCTGCCTTCTTCATATTCTCGCCGAAAGAGAGTCCTTTTGTTGTGGTATATTGAAGTTTTGCATCCTTCACCACAGCCACGCGGTTTGCGTTAGCAGAAGTCTCGCCCTCCCATGACACCTGAAGTTGGAAGCAACGCTGTTTCAACAGTTTGCAGATGGTCTGTGCATAAGCCAGTTCCTTCTCTCCAGAGATAGATGTGAAGTTGACGTATGTGTCGTTCTTCTGCAACTCAGCCACCTTGCGAGGATTGCCGTCGCGGAAGAGGATGAACTCCAGCGCGTGGAAACCGAGGATAGTAGCGTCTTCAAGCATCTCGTCGTTCATGCCGTTGTTGAAGTAGTTGAGCAGAAGCGAGCGGTTGAGTGGCCATGAGTCGATGGTTGGGTCGATGTCGAAATCGGCTGCAGCACCTCCGAGGAAAGCCTCCGAGCGCTCCCAGTTCTCACGTGCTTCCTTGAAATCCTCACATGCCTTGTTTATCTGTGCCTGTGTGATGGTGCTCACGGTAAGACCGTTGAGTGTTTCCTCCAGATCTTCCACATCGTCAGCCAGATCGGTATAGGTAGGTACTATCACTTTGTCAACCACGTTCTCTAATACCTTATATAAATAAGCCTCCTGCTCTTCAGTGAGGTTTGCCTTACCGATGACCTCGTTAGCCTTAACCAGTTCGTTAGCCAGTTGGTCGCAAGCATCCATTGCTGCATTGCCAAACTGCTTGCTGCTGTAGTTAGCCTCTGTTGTGTTCTTCGGATAAGATGCATCGTCAACCAAAGGAGTGGTCTTCACGATGGTAAAAGGAACTTCCTGTTTACCGTTGTTGTCGTCATCATCATCGCTACATGCGACGAATCCTGTGCTCATTGTGCATGAAGCAGCAAAGAGCATAGCGTACTTAAAAAGATTCTTCATTTTCATTCTATATAATTAATTGTTGACATTTACTATGTACGATACTACATACTCTTCTTCACCTCGTTGAGTTGGCGCTGCAGGTCGTTGATGCGCTCGTTCAGGCGCTCAACGTCAGTGTCATTGTATGAAGCGCGCTTCTGTCCGAGGTCAAACCATCCCTCATAAGCCACGCCGATGCTTACCGATGGCTCGTCGTTATAGAGTTTCTTCAGGAACCTGTGGCTATACTCTGCCTTGACCACAATCTGCTTTATGGGCAAATAGTTCAGACCGAATGCCATACGCTTTACGGCGGTGTAGTCGTAAGGAGTGTTGTTGGTATTCGATGCGTACGGGTTGTACTGCTCATAACGTCCGAAGATGTAAAGTTTCTGCCTGTCGGCACGCAGTTTCTCTATCTGCGAGAAGATGTCATAGCCAGCCTCAACACCGATGGCGTAAGCGTTGCCCGACACGAATGCCGAGTGCTTGTAGGGCGACTTCGAGTTCATGCGGTTATACATATACTTCAGTTGTGCGGCATCGCTCAGATGACCGTAGTCTGCCTGTCCGCGCACCACCCAGTTATGGTCGTTATAGGTGAAGTCGATAGAGCCTATTGCCACCTTTCCTTTATATGTAGCGCTGGCACCCTCCTTCTCGGCAGGATAGGTGTTTCCGATGCTGTGACCGTAGTAAGCGCTCAAGCCAATGCGCAGCCCGGGGATGCTGTAGTTGTCGATGCGCAGCGAACCGCCGTATTTGTTTGCTATGTCAAACTCGAGAGGCGACTTGGATCCCTTATGTATCCACCCGGTGTTGGTGAAGTGGTCGGCATTGAGTCCTGCCAGGAACTGCGCCTCATAGCGCCAGTCGCCATAGCGTCCCCAGAAAGAGAATCCCGTCTGGTGCCATGTCGAAGGCAGTATGATGTCCTCGCCCTCAGGACGATAAACGGTGAAGAAGTTCAGTGGCTCGTGATAGGCGTTGTTCAGTCCTACAGGCACCACGATATGACCCATCTTGAGGTTTGCCCATGGTGCAAACGACTTCTGAATCCAGAACTGCTCCAGTTCCACCTCGCCGCCTTTCTCGGTCTCCTGTTCCCATTCACCGCCTTCCTCGTCTTCTTTCTCGAAGGCAATGCCGTTGCCGCCGTGCTCGAACTCTATCTCAGTGCCGAACGACCAGCCCTTGCCAAAGTCATAACCAATGTAGATTACAGCATGCGGAAGGTCGAAACGTCCGTGCGACGGGTCGTTCTTATGTTCCTCGGGCTGACTGTAACGGCTGACATGGTCGCTGTAGAAATTGCGGCTGTAGCCTATCTCGCCGTATCCTCCGATAGAGAGGCGGCTACCTGTTACATGTTGCATAACAGAATCGCCTGCCACCACCTGTGCGTTGGCACCAACAACGGCAACTGCCAGCATAGGCAGGGCTGCACAAATAATCTTGAAAATTCTCATATTTATATAATAGTTACTTAAAGCCTCCCCTCGGGGAGGTTGGAGGGGGTGTAATGTGCGTGCAAAGGTACGCCAAAGGGCATGCATGCGCAATACTCAAAAATAATGATTTCGAGAAAAGAAAAGCAAATTATAAAGAAATGAAATACTAAGAAATGATTAAAGGAGAAGCACTAACGGTCACTGAGTTTCTCACTTGTGTCCTTTCACATCACGAAAGGGCATCTTTCGCAAGGTGAAAGATGCTTAATCGCAAGGCGAAAGATATACTTTCGACAGCATCGTTGTTATTAAGCAGATTACGAAATACCTATTACTTTGTAATCCCAAACTGTTGGGCGAGGCGCTGACAGGCATATTCTATAAGGTCGAGCGCCAACTCAAAGTCGCGAGTGGTTCCGTAATATGGGTCGGGAACGATGTTGTGGGTGGGATGGTCGGCGAGAATCTCCTCCATGCTCATGATGCGCTGCGCTGCCTCGCGCGACGGTGCAAGGCGACGGAGGTCGTGCTCATTCTCACGGTCCATACCTATTATATAATCAAAGCGCGCGAAGTCTTCACTGCACACCTGGCGTGCATGATGGTCGAAGCGATAGCCGCGACGCTCGCCGGCACTGCGCATGCGACGGTCGGGCAGGTCGCCCACATGCCATGAGCCGATGCCAGCAGAGTCGACCTCCCACTCATCGTCTTTCCCCGCCTCACTTATAATACCTCGCATTATGCCGTCGGCTGCCGGGCTGCGGCAGATGTTCCCGAGGCATACAAAAAGAATCCTCTTTTTCATCACTTGCAGTTTTGGCTTTTATATAATTAAAAGTTATTTGTCTGTTTTGCAGTAGGAGGTGACGTGTCCCACGTCACAAGCCGTGATTTCGTGACGTGAGACACGTCACCTCCTACTTCGACACTGCAAAGGTAATGAAAAAGAGGATAATGTGCAAATAATGTTAGGTTAACGCACTACTTTCTTTCCGTCGATGATATAGATGCCGTGCGGCAGAGCCTTTTCAGATGTTCCAAGGCAGCGGCCGTCGATGGTGTAGATGGCTGAGCGTTGAGGGTTGAGCGACGACGGTTGAGCGACGACAGACTCAATTCCTGTTACGAGCGAGCCGTCGGCGAGAGTCTTGAAACTCTCTGGCGCATCGGTCAGAGTGGTCTTTATATATGATGTCAGCGGCTTGATTGGCTCGGTGGTCTTCACCCATTCCTCGCCGTTCACCACATAGTATGTGGCACCTGCCATTTCCTCTGCCGTGAGACCGAGGTTGGTGCCGCAGAAGGTGTAGTCGCCCACGGTAACCTCAACGCCCTTCTTTGGAGAAATAGGCATGTTGCGCACTCCATACGAAGCGTCGTAAACGGTCACCGAGTCGCCCTTTGCCTCAGCAATGATGAGGTAAGGATTATAGGCCTTTGGCTCTGCCACCTCGACAAAACTGAAGGCATCGCCCTGCACGCCCTCGAAGGTGTAAGCCTTCACATTGTTATATTCCTGGTTTGGCATTGGCAGGTCGTAAGGCATATACACTGGGTGCAGACGCTCGGTGTATTCATGCTCGTACCAGACACCGCAGTGGTATGCCAGCACATTCTCGAAGGGATAGCCCTCGTTGATGGTGATGGCATAACTGATGGGCACTGCTCCGCCCATGAGCACCACATTGACATCTGTAGGCTCCTGCCCTATGGTTGACTCGCTGTTGACGTAATAGATGTAGTTGGGGTGTTTCTGCTCTGGCAGTTGTGCCCAGTCGGTCACCTTCACTGTTGGCATCATGGCGTAGTTGTCGTGTATGTCGATGTCGCTTGGCTCCTCGCCGCCCTTCGACTCGAAGATTACCTTGATGTATGTTATTCTGATTTGCTTGGTGGTATTAATCGTGATGGTGTTGGCGCCTGTGCCCGAGAGAACGGTGAAGTTCTCGTTATATGTGTATGTGTCTGGCGTGACGGTCAGCGTGGCACCTGCTTTCTGCGGAGTGTTACCAGTGAAATACTTAAACTCAACACTTGCAATGTTATAGTTTTCTGACGAGATTGTCAGGTTGTTGTTGGCATAGAAGCGTATGTGGTTGTAGTTGAACTTCGACAGTGTAGCATCGTCCTGCGCCTTTGTCCATGTGAAGGTAACGTTCTCGCCCTGCAAGATGAATGCCGTGCCCTCCTCATTGTTTGCTGCGCCGTAGTCTTCCTGGTCGGCAAAGTTGAACTCCTCGGGGTCTGCCGCTGCAGCACCGCCATCGTTCAGCGTGATTATCATGCTTATGATGCGAACGTTGGCAGCATCTTTATTGGTAATCGTAACAGCCTCGCTGTCAGAGCCTTTTATAGTTCCCTGCGACTGTGCTATCTCCTCGTAAGTGTAGGTGTCGGGGGTGATTTCGTAGGTCTTGAAACTTGCCTTGGCAGCATAGTTGAACAGGATGCTCACAATCTTCTTGCCGTTCTTGGCAGTAATAGTCATGCTGTTGTCTGTGTAAAGACGGAAGTGATTGTAGTTGTAGATTGGAGCAGTGCCGCCATTAGCAGCGAAAGTGAGAGTGAGGTCGTCAAAGTCCTCTGTCGTGAGGGCAACGCCTGTTTCAGTACCGTAGTTAGCCGAAAGGTCGATTGTCACCTGCTTGTCGGCAAACACATTAACAACTCCCATGCAAACAAGCATGGTCAATAAGAGTAACTTTTGTCTCATAACATTGGGTTTTAGTGGTTTTTAATATTTAATTTTAACAAGGTTTTCATGAAGCCGAGGGCAGAGTCCAAACTTATTTGGCTATGCCGAGGCAAGGAAAACGTAGGATGAAATCCAAGGTTTTCATGAAGCCGAGGGCAGAGCCCAAACTTGTTTGGCTATGCCTAGGCAAGGAAAACACGGGACAAAATCCAAGGTTTTTCCATAATTGCCCTGCAAAGTTATACTTTTTTCCAATAAAAGGCCACCTTTTTCAATGAAAAGTTGTAATTTTGCACGAAATATTCAACGTCTGTACATATTTATTACTACTATGAAACTGAAAAACATACTTGTTATTGTTTTCATTATGCTGACCTCAATGTCGGCGAGTGCTATACCCGCAAAGCCCGGTTTTTGGCAGACTCTGCAAACAACCGACGGCACGTTAGTAACAGTGGAACTTATTGGCGACGAGCACCTGCACTACTTCCAGGACTCCGAGGGCAACCGATACCGCATGAATGAGGACGGAAGGCTATCGGCGTATAACGAGGAATCGTTCGGCAGACTGCTGAAGCGACACAGACAGCCGCGCAAGGAGAGCATGGTGCCCGACGACTATGTCTATCCGAAACCGCAGAGCCTGTTCCAGGGAGAGAAGCGAGGACTGGTTATACTCGTGGAGTTCAGCAACAACCAATTCTCTATTGAAGACCCGCAGGCAACATACAACAGCATCACCAACGAGCCTGGATACAGCGAGGGAAACTTCAAAAAGAGCGTGCGCGACTACTTCCTTGAGCAGAGCGGAGGGCAGTTCGACCTCACGTTCGACGTTGTGGGACCCGTGAAACTGTCAAACCTGATGAGTTACTACGGCGGAAACAACGAGTATGGCAACGACCAGCGACCGGGAGAGATGATTGCAGAGGCATGTCAGGCGGTTGACGACGACGTTGACTTCTCACTCTACGACTAGGACGGAGACGGCGAGGTTGACCAGGTGTTCGTGGTTTATGCCGGCTATGGCGAGGCCGACGGTGCGCCAGCCACTACGGTATGGCCGCACGAGTGGGACCTCTACGACGCCATGGGCTCAACGCTCACTCTCGACGACGTGGTGATTAACACCTACGCCTGCGGCAACGAACTCGACGGCATTATAGGAAAGAAACTCGCTGGCATCGGCGTGTTCTGCCATGAGTTCAGCCATTGCATGGGATTCCCCGACTTCTACGACAAGTTCAACTTCGGAATGGGAGCATGGGACGTGATGAGCAACGGATCGAGAAACGGAGGAGGATACAACCCGGCAGAATATACCGCCTACGAAAGAATGATATGCGGGTGGCTGCAACCCACTGTGCTCGACAAACCAACAGAGGTGAAGGGCATGAAACCCATTACCGAAGGCGGAGAGACATACATCATCTACTGCGACAACCCCAACAAGCAGGAGTACTATCTGCTGGAGAACAAGTCGAAGAACGACATCTACCCCTACAACTATTCGGGACGAGGACTGCTCGTGACGCATGTGGACTTCGACCTTGAGATGTGGTACCATAACATGCCGAACACGACAGCAACATACATCCGAACCGACGGCACACGCGGTTATAACACGCACCAGCGAATGACCATCATTGCAGCCGACAACAGCACAAAGGCACTCGGAGGATATATCACCGACGTTTATCCCATCGACGAGACAACCAGCACCTCGATGGAGCCTAACAACGCTCTCACATCAACAACCACCCCGGCAGCGACACAATACAACGGAGGCGACGAGCCAGTGCCGTTCGAAGGCTGCGAACTGACCGACATCGTGCGCAACAGCGACGGAACGATTGACTTCTGGTTCCAGCGCTCCCAGGCTACAGCCATCACCAACATATCATCATCAACCGACCAACGTCCATCCTACTACGACATCAGCGGCAAACGACTTGACACGACTCCACGGCACCCAGGCGTATATATCCGCATGAATAGCGTGACAGGAAAGGCCGAAAAGGTGATAATCGAAAAGTAAAATAGCCTATATTGGAAAGTAAAATAGGCTATTTTACCGACCAAAATAGCCTATATTAGTAGGTTGAGAGACAAAAATAAGAGGAAAATGAATGCTGTTTGAAAAAATAGTAGTAATTTTGCAGCCCGAAACAATAACAGAAAGAAGGAGAGGGAGGAGGCAATTTTACATTTATGAATAATCAACCAGCAAGAACGTTTGTTCTGATTTCCATTATCGTTACCATCTTGGTTTACATGCATTTCCTGCCACACGTATCGGTGGCCGGGACACAACTGCGAGATGTTGACATATTGAGTGAGGTGTTGCCCGAAATGGACGGCGACAAGGAAGACGGCGTAATAGCAAAGCCTGTGGTGCCGGCAGCGCCAGTGATGGCGGCAAAGAGCGAGAAGGCAGAGGGCGAGGCGGCAACGCCGAAGCGCAAGCCATGCCCTAAAGGCACGACGTGCATCATAGACTACTCTGGCGGCGGGGCACACGGCATGGAGTCGTTCTACCGCGCGCTGGACAACATCGCCAAGATGAACCGACCCGTGAGAATAGCATACTGGGGCGACTCGTTCATTGAGAGCGACATCATGACCACCGACCTGCGCGCACTGCTGCAAGACAAGTATGGCGGCAACGGCGTGGGATGGGTTGACTGCGGAAAGACAACCAACAGCGCACGGCCCACAGTGAGGGTGGCAACGAACGGCTTCACAAGCCACTCGGTGATGGAGCGCAAGACATTCACGTCGTCGCTTCAGGGCATCTCGGAGAGATATTTCACCGTGGCTGGCTCGGCACAGATGGCACTCAGCGGAACCAACTGGAACAAGCACTGCGGCTCGTGGAACACATCGAGCGTATATTTCAAGACTGGCACACCGATCACCATCACCGCAACGATGAACGACGGCGAGCAGAAGTCGTTCTCGGTGAACGCCTCGTCGCAGGTGCAGAGCGTCACCGTGGCGGGACAAATGACAAAAGTGAAGTGGGCAGTGAGCGGTGCAGGCAACTCGACACAGTTCTACGGCACGGCACTCGACCCGCAGAAGGGTGTGGTGGTTGACAACTTCGCCATGCGTGGCAGTTCGGGAATGTCGCTCGCCGGCATACCGGAGCAGACGATGAAGGACATGGCTGCCAAACGGCCTTACGACATGCTGGTGCTGCAGTTCGGACTGAACGCCACCGGACCGCGCAGCACGCAGAAGTCGCTGCAGAACTACGTCAACCAGATGACAAAGGTGATAAATATGCTGAAACGCTGCTACCCCAACGCCACAATACTCATCGTCAGCATGAGCGACCGCGACCAGCGCGTGGGCGGACAGATAAAGACGATGAAGGGTGTGGAGGAACTGGTGTCATACCAGCAGATGATGGCTGCCGACAACAAGGTGGTGTTCTTCAACCTCTGGGAAGCAATGGGCGGCAACGGAGGCATCAGCAAGATGGCACAGAAGGGAATGGCAGGCAAAGACTACACCCACATCAACTTCAAGGGTGGCGCCTACGTTGCCAAGAAACTGTATGACGGCATCGTATCGGTGAAATAGAGGAGTACAGGAGTGCAGGAGTATAGGAGTTTAGAACCCCTCCTCTTATCCCCCCGAGGGGGGAGGAAGTTTCTCCTTGGTGTTTAGACTCTCCCCCTCGGGGGAGATGGAGAGGGGTTGTGATTAATATAGAAATACAAAAAAATGGAAAGCATTTTGAATGTGCTGGCATACGACCCAGAGCAACCGATGATTTTCAGCAGCGGGATATTCCTGTGGCTGTTCCTCGGCTTCACATTCATATATATGCTCCTGCAAAAGAAGATGACGGCACGTCTGGTGTTCGTGACGCTCTTCTCATACTTCTTCTATTATAAAAGCAGCGGCATCTATTTCTTCCTACTCGCCGTGGTGACGGTGAGCGACTGGCTCATCGGCGGACAGATAGGCAAGATTCTCGACCGCAACCCTGAGGACAAAGGGCGCGCGCGATGGCTGATAGCACTGAGCGTGATTATCGACCTCTCGCTGTTGGCATACTTCAAGTACACCAACTTCTTCCTCGGCTCGATATCAGAGATTATCGGCAACAACTTCCAGCCGCTCGACATCTTCCTGCCTGTGGGCATCAGTTTTTTCACATTCCAGAGCCTCAGTTACACCATCGACATCTATCGCCGCGAGATACGGCCGCTGCCGTCGCTGCTCGACTACGCCTTCTTCGTGTCGTTCTTCCCGCAACTGGTGGCAGGACCTATCGTGAAGGCTCGCGACTTCGTGCCACAGATACGCAAGCCGCTGCAGATAACGCGCCGGATGTTCGGCATGGGCGTTTATCTTATCGTCATCGGACTGTTCAAGAAAGCCGTAATTTCCGACTATATAAGCATCAACTTCGTGGAGCGAGTGTTCGACCAGCCCGACATGTTCAGCGGTCTTGAGGTACTGCTGGGCATTTACGGCTACGCGCTGCAAATCTACTGCGACTTCTCGGGCTACAGCGACATGGCGATTGGCATTGCCCTGCTGCTCGGTTTCCGCTTCCCGATGAACTTCAACGCACCATATAAGTCGGTGTCGGTGACCGACTTCTGGCGCCGTTGGCACATCTCGCTCTCCACATGGCTGCGCCAGTATCTTTACATCTCGCTCGGCGGCAACCGCAAGGGAAAGTTGAGGATGTACCTCAACCTCATCACCACCATGCTGCTGGGCGGACTGTGGCACGGCGCATCGTGGAACTTCATCCTCTGGGGCGCACTCCACGGCGTGGCTCTCGCCTGTCATAAGTTCTTTTCGCAGGAGGTGCTGCACCACGACCGCCACTATTACAGCGCGGGCTGGCGCCGCATCGTGGCAATCGTCATCACCTTCCACTTCGTGTGTCTATGCTGGATATTCTTCCGCTGCAGCGACATGGAGACAGCCATCACCATGATAAGCCAGGTGGCAACCAACTTCCACCCCGAACTGCTGTGGCAGGTCATCAGCGGCTATCCCTGGGTATTCGGTCTCATGGCATTCGGTTTCATCAGCCATTACCTGCCCGACAGTTGGCAGCAGCGCCTCGTGGCACGCCTCTCCAAGACCAACGTCATCGTATGCGCCCTCCTCATCACCGCCGTCATCTACATCGTAATCCAAGTGAAGTCGAGCGACATCCAGCCCTTCATCTACTTCCAGTTCTGACGAACACACTCGGTGGTGTTAGCGTTTAAATGTTTTGTTTCAGCCAAAGGGCGAAGATAGGGTCGTAAACCATGTATGTTCCCTTGTCATGAGTGATGAAATCTTTTTCCAACAATCCGCGTATCGCAGCAGTAACGACGCTTACCGACTGAAGGTGGTGGCGCTTAATAAAGCCTTTGCTCGTTATGGCAGTCGCCCTGCCTTCTCGTGCTATTGCGACAAACACCTCGCGTTGCCTTTCAGAAATTCTGTCTAGCAAATCAGAGTATGTCTCTGAGAACAGGTCAAGAATATACGTTACAGCACCATCCACCATGTCGGCAGAGCATCGCCCGCCATCGGGAGTTCTGAGAAACAAGATGTTCAACATACGCTGAACGCATGATGTCACAGCATCAAAACGCTGATAAACGTCTTCCACCACTTCTCTGTCAATGCTTTTCCCATAGTTGGAAAACTGTCTTTGGGCAAACTCAACATATTTATCAACAGAAATGGGTTTCAAATTCATTATTAATACCGACTTATAGAAAGGACGCGAACCTGAAGTAAATATTTCGCCCATAAGATGGCGCTTGGAACCAGCGAAAATGAATGTTGCATTATTGCTTCTTTGAATGTAAGACCGAAGAGTAGCCTCAATGTTGGGAGAGTCGGAATACTTCATTATTTGTTGAAACTCGTCAATGGCAATCAGACACGGTTTATCTGCACACCGAAGATACTCGAAAATCTCGTCAAGCGTGGTATCAGGGTTCTCTATGTCTCCCAATCCAACGCTCCATGTAGGGAAATTATTAACGTCATAAGTGATTTCCGAACGGATAGAACGCAGCACATTCAAGAAATTCTCCCATACCACCTTCCCCTTGGGTTTCAGTTCGTCAAGAATAGAACGACCGAACACATTGACAAAGTCTCGCAAACTTGCAGTTGAAAATATGTCAATGTGAAATGTGTGGAACTTATTCTTCACCTCCGGTTGCTCAAACAAGTGATGAATAAGATCTGTCTTGCCAACCCTGCGAGGAGAAATGAGAGCCATGTTATTACCGTTGGAAGTCAATTCCACCAACTGTTTTGTCTCATTCACACGGTCGCAGAAATACTCTGCCCCTGCATATCCTTTAGTAACAAACGGATTATCCATATTCATCTGATTTTGAGCACAAATATAACACTTTTTTTATTATTATCCAAAAAAGGATTATCCAATTTAGGATAATTTATGGAATATATGGTAAAACAAGGGCGTTGTGCGCACGCCCTTGTATCTTAATCTTCGGCAATCTTTTTAGCCATAATTAAGTAAAAATCGGCATTGTCTTTGTCTGGCTTTATATCATGATAACCATCTCTATATAATTGAGCGAGCATCTGATAGGCATAGATATTGTATGAGTCCTCCAATATCTTTATTCCTTTTTTATAGTTATGCTTATAATAATTTGAATTGAGTAAAAGGAGTGCATACTCTATCTTTGCTGGCATAAAATCCTCTTTGTAAAAGTCATGTAAATCAGAAATAAAATCCTCATCAATCTCATCCATTTTATATAGGCGGAACAAATACCACAACATATATGCTGATTCATACTCAATAGCCAATGCATCAGGGTCATTTTCCATTTTATTTAGCGCTTTTACAAACAACTGGTTAATATCAGTATTCTTATTGCCGATAGAGTATATGCTAACATAATCTTCTGGCACATCAAAATCAAATAGTAAGCATTCGGCCAAGTCTAACATTGAACGCCAATTACCATCTATTGCCGATTGCCTTAATTTAGGCGAATATGAAACTTCAGTAAGTATATATCCTTGAGAATGCAAACGTTGAACTCTCTTCATTGCTTTTTCTGATCCCAAATTAGCAGCCATCTCAAAATACCTTGAAGCAAGATACAATGATAAATTTCCAGAATTATACACCAACTTATCTAAAGTAAAATACTCCATGCCCTTATCGTACAGCAATTGAGCAGCGTCCTGACACTTTGCATGCATAGCACATACAGTCAAGAATAATATAAAAACAACTTTTTTCATGACTACTTTATTTATTTAATTTCATTAATTCCATTGCATTTAAGTCCTTATGTTTTACGGCTTCCCCCATCCACTTTTCTCCTTCTATAGGATTAACCTCTGTCCCCCTTCCATATTTGTAACATGCTGACAAAAGTCGCATTGCCTTTGGAGATGGGAAGAAAAAATTCTCTGAGGCTTCTTTCAACAGTGGAAATGCCTTGTCGTAATCTCCTCTCTTGTAATATATTTCTCCAAGATTACCTGCTCCAAGACCGCAACCGCGGTCACGGGCCTTTTCAAAGTAATCTATTGCCATGTTCTCATCTTTAGGTACACGTTTCCCTTCAAGATAAAACTCCCCCATAGAATTATAAGCCATTCCATCAACATGATTATGGTCATGAGATAATGACATCTTCAGATAACGAAGTGCAAGTTCTTCATTTTTTGGTACTCCTGCAAAACCCTCATATTTAAGGAATGCTTCATATTCGTAAATACTGGACATGAAATCGTCGCCTTTTTCTCTAAACTTATCTACACATCTTAAATTCCACATCAATGCTTGTTCTGCTGCATTAGGAATACCTCGGACCTCCCAAAGATCAGAAAGTTCTGCCATAGAAAATTCATCTCCCTGCTCGGCAGACATCTTATAATAGTTGTATGCTTTAAGAGTGTCTATTTCCAAGCCTCCACTTCCATCCATATGGTATGCTGCGAGATAATACATCGCTTGAGCATGCCCTTTGTTCGCTGCTTTTGTAAACCACAAAACGGCTTGAGACTGATCTGCTTCCACGCCTCTGTTTCCACGCCTGTAGCACAATCCAAGTTCAAACATGGCATCTGCATCACCCTGTGCAGCCTTTACCACTAAATCTTGAGCAGACAATTGCTCTCCCATAACATTTTTTACAATCTCGTTTATCTTTTCGTTATCAGTTTGTGGCATCGCTGATACAGAGAATAGAGATAAAAAGGTCAAAAACAAATAATGCTTGTACATTTTTTTCATAATATTTACTTTTTACGTTTTATTTCCATTTCAAGAAGTTCTAATGTGTTTTTATCCTTATGCTTAAGTGCTTCACTCTTCCATTTTTCTGCCAAAGTGACATTCTCCTCTGTTCCTCTACCATACCTGTAGCAGGCTTGAAGCAAACGCATAGCCGCCGGAATTGGAGTTTCTGAATCTTCTGATGCATCCTTAAGTAACTGGAATGCCTCAGTATATTTTTCTCTTGCATCAGAATCAAATCCATTACTCTCCAACTTTACTCCTTCATCATATACTATTTCCCCCAACTTATATTCGCCCATTGCAACGCCATAATCGGAAGCCTGACGGTAGAAATCCTTAGCCTTTACTATGTTCCCCTCTTTCTTATAAATATCTCCCATAATAACCGATGCAGTACTATATTGGGTTGCAACTTTGCCATACCAATATAGTGCTTTCTCGTCATTTCCTAGATTCATATATATCTTTGCAACATTATATTGTGCTTCAGAATTTTTCTTATAAGCAAAAGGCAACAGCAACGACAATGCACGTGTCTCATCTTTTTCCACACCTTTTCCTTCAGCATAGCATATGCCTAAAAAAATATCAGAAGAGGTATATCCTCTTTCCTTTGCCTTTTGAAAATAATCTACAGCCTTATCGTAATCAACGGCAACTCCATTCCCATTGAAATACAAAGCGCCAAGATAATATAATGCGCCACTCGTTTTGCCATTATCCTCAAGAAACAGTTTCAATGCCTTTGTATAATCAACATTAACGCCGTAACCATGATAATAACAGTGACCAAGATTAAACGCAGAATTTTCCACACCCAAATCATATGCACGTTGGAACAGTTTAAATGCCTTGTCATAATCCGTTGGATTCTGTTCGAGATAAGACACACCTAACGCATTAAGCGCATTTTTGTTCCCATTTTCAATCTGTCTTTGAAGGTTCATTCTCTTATTAATTATTTCTCTGAAATTGCCATTTTGACTAAGCGATACAGCATGTATAGTAATTAATAGAGCAAATAATGAAATAAATCTTCTCATGGCATTAATTGTTTAGCATTTTTCTTATTTGACTTACAGTTAAAACATATTTATTTTCTTTTTTAGTGACACTATCTACTTTGACTACACAGAAGCCAATATTTGCTCGCACAAGTTCTTTCGCTAATTCTGGGTCTCTTTTCATTTCAACAGCAAAGTATGCAAAGACATCAACAGAGAAGGCGCTTGCATCGTCCATCTCATATACACAATACAAATATTCATCATCCATATTATATGTGTATTTCTTGAAACCATAACTTGAAAGTAGTTTTACAGTTTCATCTGAAACAAGATTTTGCTTAGCAACATAATCTTGAATATACTCTTTTCCCGTTAAAGAAACGGAAGGACTATCACATATTTCTTTTATTTCTTCAGGAGAAATAATGCAATATGAGGAAGAATTATTAATTCCATAAAATCTAAATATTATTCCCGATTTACTATCTATTACAAGTTTTTTTAATTTATCTCTATCATTAAATAAGGTTTTAATCACATCTGTTTTCCTTTTTATAAGGGCATCTTTTAACATGGATACGTCTAAGACACTTGTCCTTTCAGTAAACTCTACATTTCCATCAATGTACTTAATGGAAGTTACTTGGGATACGCCAGAACTTTCATATGGACATTCTTTATTCATTTCGAATACATATCTTTTTAACTCATTTACTTGTGCATGAACATAGGCACCCGTCAAGAGCAAAACCATGCTTAATGCGATTTTTAATGTAGTAGTTTTCATATCTATAATTTTAATTAATTGTCTTCTGATAAATAACCTCTGAGAAACAGTTCGTGCCGAACATTACGACGAACACTCGAAGATGCTTTATTAGCCCACTTCTCTGCAAGTTTATTGTTTTGTATATTGTCAACTCCGTTGACATAATGGGTAGCGAGAGCATCTGCTGCACCTGTTACCCCCTTGTTTGCCAGTCGTTCGAGAGTGTTCCAATCATGGTTACGTATTGCATTCTCCAGATTGTCATTCGTTGCTGTTTGAGCATTTTCTTGCTTTTTCTTCTCCGCTTCTTGTTTCTTCCGTTCTTCCTCTTTCCTCTGCTCGTCTTTTGCCACTTGCGCATCATTGGCTGCAGAAGTCTGTGGTTTTTCCACTTCCTTTGCTGCTGGCTCTGATGAAACGGGGGAGGTCATTGGTGGATTAATGTCTGCCAGCATTTGTTTCGCAATTTGGTTGCCTTCATCATTCTTTAATGCCAGTTCAGCATAATGCCGAGCCTTTACTGTATCATTGGCGTTCAGGAAGATGCTGGCGAGAGGCATGTAGGCGCGGACAGAGTCCTCTCCAGCAAATTTCAGAAGGGCAAGACTGTCGTTGCGTTCGATGGCAGACGTCAGTATTGCGCTTAGTTTTAGTTGTTTTTCTCTTTCAGCCTCTTTGTTCTGGGAATATGTGGAGACGCCGTAGTGGATGCCGTAACCCAGGAGTGCAGCAAGAGACGCTGCTGCAATGCCTATTCCATATCTTTTCTTGTTTTTATTTAGGTGTTCGGCAATGTCATTAATAAGACGGGCAAACGGAGACATTGGCTTCCATCCGTGCTTCACGACGGCATAGTTCGTACCGTTTCCAGAAAAAAACTCACGTACGAGGATACCCCCGATTATCTCGTTTTCTCCGACTTCCTTAAGACCCGTATGCTTTACACAGGCCTTGAAGAACTCCTCTTTTTCTGCATGCCATTTATGCGTCGCCTCGTCCGCCATTACCGACTCGTTTTTCATTCTGCGGTACATCCTCTTGTTAAACCGTTCGAAGACGACGTATCTTTGTGTCTTCGTAGTGTTGCCTGAATGAGACTCGTTCTTGCCAGAATAAATAACGGCGCCATACTGGATGTAGTAATCCGTTTCCTTCTGAATATCTGTTATGAGATAATTGGCATGCGGACTGTTCAGCACAAAGCCTTTGGGGAGAGTGTATCTGTCCTCAAACCCTTTCAGGAAATCGGCTGCTGTCTGCGTACGATTGCTGCTCACTGGCTGCATGGCATCGATAATCACCTGACGAGTCTTGTCGCTCAGTGTCCGTGGCAGTTTTGCCTTTACAATTTCTGTTGTCATCGAGAACGCACCGTATGGATTAGTCCCCACCAATATATAATATAAGGTGGCACCAAGTGCATAGACATCCACTTCACAAGGAATCAAAGAGACGTTAGTGAATCCGTCGTCATGTGCTCGTTTCCTGTCTGCCACAATCTTTGCCACTCCTCCATACTGTTCTTGAGGAGAGTACCCTTCAGACACCCCAACACTGGTATGTGTCGTTGTCAATTCACCTTTTTTGTTAAAGTGGACCGACACACCGAAGTCTATCAGCACCGGGTCGGTCTGCTGTCCATCCGCCGATGTTCTCAGCATGATGTTGTCTGGCTTGATGTCAAGATGGAGCAGCCGATGCTGGGTGTGGATATAGTTCACTGCCTCGGCAATAGGACGTATGTACGATAGGGCGACACCCTCAGAGAGAGAACCTGTTCGTTTCACCAGACTGCGCAGGCTCTCGCCTTCAAGGAATTCCATCACGTAATATGCTGTTCCATTTGCCTCGAACACCTCATTCACATTAACTATATTTGGGTTACCTTTGCATATCTCTTTCAATCGGTTTGCCTCCTCTTTAAAGTCTTTCAGGTTTTCCCTGACATCCTTCTCCGCAGCAGGAGAGTACTGCATCATCACGCTGCCTTCCTCACGATAGCAACTCGACTTCACGAAGAATTCCTTAATGGCATAATAAGCAGTTCCCAGATTTATGTTTCCGTCTTTAATCTCGCGCGATGCAAGGTAAGTGATGCCAAAACCGCCTTGTCCCAGCACTGGTCGCACATCGTCGTCTGCCTTGATTTTCTGTCCCTTGCGCAAAGGCGCGCCATTGACTACCTGTTCGATGGTATAACGGCGTTCCTTCCCGTCGCCGCTGCCGCTGCTCCTTAGCACTGTGCCTACAGGAAGCACATACTCGTATTGTTTTGTATCATTTGCCATAATATCTTTTTTTTATCAAACCGCCGTATTAATGTTTTGAAGACTCACTCTACTGCATGATATGAGACGACTATTTCTTTCTTGACGAATTAACAGCAGCCAAACTATCGTAATATCTTTTTGTCTTTGATGCATCGTTGTTTTTAAAGAGTTCTTTTCTCTGTAATTCCATTTTTCGACGGTCTTCCTCCATTCTTTCCTGTCTTTCTTGGTTTTCTCTTTCCATTTTATCATTGCATCCTTTGAAATAAAAGAAAATGATTAATGCTCCGACAAGCAAGAGACCGATGAAGGAAAAGGTTCGTACTGTTTCATTTTCCGTTTCCTCCAATTTTATAGAGAGGAATTTTATTACACCTGCTATAACAGCAACAATCAGTATAATTACCCAATAACTCATAAGGTTAGTATTTTATTAGTTGATTATTCATTTTGACAGTTTATTTAATAAAGTGAGGAGTCGATCATTGTCTTTTATCCCCTGCAACTGCTTTATTCTCTTATCTGCCTGGTCAACATCTGGTATAGAGGATATCTTCTTAGTGTAGCACTGGGCCAGATTTTTGGCTGACTCCGGGGTTAAATGTCTCAAACTCTCTGCCTGAAGGTATAACGTGGCTGCCTTGACAAGGTCTTTAGGCACTCCTCTTCCCATCATATACATGTCGCCGAGTTTGCACTGAGCGTATGCGATGTCGTCATCAGCAGCCTTCTGGAGTAGTTCTAAAGCCTTCGCCTCGTCTTTCTTCACTCCCTTGCCATTCTCGTAAAGAGTAGAGAGATAGTAGTTGGCGACAGCACTTGCTGCAGAGGCTTTCTCTAACAGTTTTGCTGCCTTTTTAGCATTATTCTTGGTATAGTTGTCATTTGCCAGACATATAGCCTGCATGGTCTTGCCCTCTGCTACTTTGGCTTTCTCTACTTTCTTAAAACACTCGATGGCCGCTTCGTAGTCTTTATTGACATAGTAATGCTTCAGTCCCATGAGGTACTGTGAAAAAGCCCCCTCATTGTCCTCCTTTAGCAGTTCGTTGAACTCTTTCTCATGCGACAATGCCGACTCTGCCAGCCACTGTGCAGCCTTATAGTAGTCCTGAGCAACGCCGTTTCCACGGAGGTAGCACAAGCCGAGAAGCCATTGCGAGTTGCCGTTCTGCGCAGCGCTCTTTTTAAGATACTTCACTGCCTGCGTATAGTCAACATCGACACCATCGCCTTCATAGAATATTCTTCCCAGTTGGCTTGTTGCAGCGATAAAGCCACTCTCGTCAGCCTTTTTCATTAAGGCAATTCCCTTTTCCTTATCTTGTGCAACACCCATTCCCTGGTGCAGCAGATACCCGCTATAGTATGTGGCCCCCACAGAGCCATTTTGTGCTGCAACATTGAACCATTCGGCAGCCTTGTCTGCCTGGTTGCTGTTCAGATAATGAAGAGCGAGACGATATTGCTGTTCAGTGTTCCCCATTTCTGCCGTATGTTCCAGATAGAAAGCGACCTTTGCGGCGTCGTGCTTTACACCAGTTCCTGTGTTGTAAAGGTCGTACATCAGCATGTTACTGAATGTGTTTTCCTTCTTCTCCGCCAGTTTCTCGTGCTGCTTAATGAGTTCTGTATTCCCTTTCTTGATGGCACTTTTATACAGGCCGACCGCCATGACAGAGTCTTTCTTCGTGCCATTACCCAGTTGGTAGCACATCGCCAGATTGCCTATGGCATAGGCATTCCCCTGGTCTGCCGACTTTTTCCACCATGCGAATGCAGTCTCATAATTCTTGTCAACATTTTTGCCCTGATAGTACCATGTTCCGAGAGTGTTCTGAGCAGCAGCGTCACCTGCTTCTGCCTTCTCTGTGAGGATGGTAAGAGTGTCTTTCTTTGCGGCAACCGTTGTCTTGCCGCCTTGTTTTTTCTGAGCGCAGGCGGTAAATGGCAATACAAAGAGTATTGTTGTTAATATGATGAAATTCCTTGTTCTCATTTCTGCTCGTTTATTGAAATATTCTTTTTATTATTCTTGAAAACACCCCCTCTTTATGAGGTTGCTGAACAGACTCTATTTCTTCTATGCTCAGATATTCTGTAGATGCCTTGCGAGTGTCGTTAGAATCTTCGTTTAATGCATGTGAGACCTCATCCTCATCCATGGCGACGTCATCTACACGAATCAGATAAGCAGTGTTATTATCACTGCTGTCAGAGCATCGCTGTGCCATTTCACGCATTTTTTGCTCATCAGGCATACTGTTCCTAAGCAAGTTCAGAATTTGCTCGTCAGACATGTTGTGTAGTACCCCATCGGTGCAGAGCAGGAAATAGTCGCCCTTTTCTATATCCTTGGTTTTTAGTACTGTTGCCATGCATCTGCTTTGGTCTTCTGCGACGGGTCCCATATAGCGTGTTATAACATTTCTCTGTGGATGTCTTTCGGCCTCTTCCGGTGTTATTATTCCCGAGTGAACCATCTGATTGACCAGTGAATGGTCATCACTTCGGTATATTATTCCTTCAGAGGGACGTACGTGATAAATCCTGCTGTCGCCGATGTGTGCCAAGGTGCATCCGCCCCCATGAAAAACTGCGAGTGTGAGAGTTGTCGCCATATCATGGTTGCCACGACCCGCTGCCTTATCCAGAGAGTCGTATGCCCTGTCAAGGCATTGGCTGAAGTCCTCATTGCTGAAGTTCTCATCAAGATTAAATAGGGAAAGAGAAGCCCCGAAAGACTCACAAACCGTTTGGCTCGCTATCTCACCTCCTTCGTTGCCGCCAACACCGTCGCACACCACGAAGAATCGCTGCTCAGGAGACGGTTTGTCGGTATCGGGCCAACGGGCATCCTCCTGATTGCCTCTCTGTCCCAGTTGATGGAACGAATATGCCTGTCCTAACCTGATGTTCATTTCTTTCCTTCCTTAAACGTAATTACTGTATTGCCTAACTTTATGGTGTCACCATAATTCAAGTAGATACTGTTGCCCACCATCAACTGGTTGCTGCCCACTATTACTGGGTTTGATGCTCTCAGAACAGTCAGTTTGAACCTGTAACCGCCAGTGTTGTTGTCCTTTTCAACATCAATCTCAACAGATTTACGGCTCATGTATTCATCACTGAAAGATATTTCCGAGGGTTCTCTGTCATCCTTACGTCCTATTGTATTCTTGCCAATGTGAAGCAGTGCCTTTTTCTTGAAAAACAGTCCGCCCCACTCTAAAATGCCTGGGTATTTAAGGACATTTCTCAATTTGATTTTTCCTGTGTCAGGAGCACTTTCATCTCTCTTCGCCTCTTCTGTTTGGGTTTTTACTGTTTGCTTAACTACTCCTTTCTTTGCGTTGTAGCCATAGACCGCCTTGCAATAAGGACATTTCTCGATGTTACCTTTTAGTTGCTTCGGGGTTGTAGTGAAAGACTTGCCACATTTCTCACATACTATGGTATATGTTTTGCCCATGACGGCTTTGTCCATAATCCTATAAACCTTTCCTCCAAGAAGGGTTGCATTTCCCAGTATATTGTCTTTTGTCGTGCTCATAATACTATGATATTGAAGTTTAACATGTTTTATTATGCGAAGTCTTCCTCTACCTCGTCTTCCGAGTCACTGCCATCTTCTTCATTTTCGTCTTCTGGGTCATCAATCACCACGACTTCCTGCTCTTCCTCCTCCTCATCATCTTCTTCAAGAAGTTGGGTGAGCAATGCAATATAATAGGCCTCATCTTCATCATCGACATCCGTAGCAGGCTCTGTAGCAGGCTGCTCGTTTTGTGCTATTTGCTCGCCGGTAACATTATTTCCGTGCTCGTCAAACATGTCTTTTGTAGGGTCGTCGTTGATTTGAGCGAAATCATTATTGGCATCGGGTTCGAGATGTCCGCCGCCTGTTTCGTGCATCTCTTCCAAGTCGCTCTCTGAAATACGTGCCATAGCCAAGAAGGAGTCTAACGTCGGAGCATCAGATCCTTCGCCCAAAATGATATTCGCGGGGCTGCCGTCTGCCAATAGAACGGAGTCGTAGAACCCATCGCCATCAGTGTCTGCAATCATAAAGGGATAGCCTGCCAGTTGGGGGTCGTTGATTTCAATGCTGAAGACATCAACCTCACCGTTCTCTGTATAGAGAGTGCGGTGCTCTCCGACATTCATGAAAGAAACGTAATTGTCGTCAACAGGGTCCATCTCCTCACTTTCTGCTATTCTCTGTGCTTCTGGGTCAAGAGGCTCCTCTGCAGCATGCTCTGTCGCTTCTGGCTTTTGTGGCTCGTTAGGGTCTATTGGCTGCGGCTCGTCAGGCACATTGTTTTCTTCAGGATTCTGCTCCTGCTGAGCCTTGTTCTCATCCTCTGTGTTCTGAGCCACCTTCTCTTCTTCGATAATCTCAGAATTATTCTGGGCTTTCTCGTCACTTTCCATGTCAGATGCTTGTGGATGTTCTCTTCTCCACTTGTTAACGGCCTCTGTCACTGCGGCTCCTACTGTTAATCCACCTGCTGATAAAGCAATATTACCGAACGGATTTCTTCCACCTTTCTTTCCTGCTGGAATGTTTTGTTTCTTTGTTTCCATAATTCAATGATTTTAATGTGATTACTGATGCAAAGTTAATACGCAGCAAAACTTTTTCAAAGTGTTTTTTGCCTTCCTTGATGACTACTCAGGGGTTTGTTGACGAACATCTTCGTTTCACTGACCAAAATCACCACTTTGCGATTACCGTATTATACAATGATGTGGATCCGATTAATTGCGGATGCATCTGCGCATCAGCAGGGAATCTAGTCATCTTTGACGCAATGTCTCTATGTACATATTTGAAGAGTTCAACCAAAGTAACCATGCGGTCTCTGTTCTCGTCAGCCTTGCCACGAAGTCCCTTCAGAACAGCCTGAGTGAAAAGACCGTTTTCTATTAGTGCCATGTCGGCAGACGTTTCCTCTGGGCGACATGCCGTAATAAACACAGGCTTGGCACCATTGAGGTTGGCATTCCCTGCCAAAGTGGCACTAAGAGCGCTTCCAGAATGACACGCATCAATAAAGCAAAATATCTGATTGGTTTTTGCCTTTGAGAGCATATTTACTAAATCGTTATAGAAAAGAGGAGCGCCCTGATAGCAAGCCACAGCCCCGCTACCACCATGTCCGGAGAAGAAGAATATTATCCTGTCGGCAGGCCTTGCCAACTTTATTATTGCATCCAGTTTCTCCTGAATGTTCTGCGGGGTAACATATTTCCCTGTCAGAGAAGCAACGGTGTACTTTTGGTTCTTGAACACCTGCTTTAGTTCTTTTACGTCCTTCACCGGATATTTGAGGTTGGCTTCCTCCTCCATGCCATAGTTATTAATACCAGTTAAAAGTACATAGGTTTTTTGTGCTTGCACGCTGACTACTATAAACGCAAGCGCCAGCATAATCATAGATAATCTTTTCATAATATTATTGTTTTTATAGTTACTTACAGTGACATTTACTGCAATCCATAGACCTTATTTCCTCAGTCTTCATTTTATGGTAACATGATGGGTTGGGGCAATGGTGAAAACGTTCTCTTTTCTCTTTCAGCCTTTTCTTCTTCTTGTTTAAGTCAAAAAAGAATGGTATCGTTTGCGAAATCACACTGGTGAAGCCCAAACGGACAAAATTGATTGTACTGCTTTCGCCAGGGAATATCAAGAAAGAAAGTACACCGAACACAGCGAAGAGACCGGCACGAAGCCCTATCTCAATATAGGTTTTTCTCTTGGACAAAGTATCCTCTATTTGATCAAACTCGTCTTCCTTCTCATTCATATACTCCAGTTCATCATCATAATTACCTGGATTCAGCACCTGACGAGCATAAAAGCCACATCCCTTGGAGTTATCTGGGCCTAAGCATACAAATGACATGGGCTTGATTGTCATACAGGATATTTGCTTCATTTCTCCTGTGTTTTCGTCGCGTATATACGTTCCGTTGGCCGACTCCAAATCTTTTAATGTCCATACGTTGTTATTGTCAATTACTATTTCCGCATGTTTTCGGCTTACCATCTCCCCTTTAATCTTAAAAGGCTGGTCGCCCTCTTTTCCTAATATTATTCTTTGCATCTTTTGTTCTTAATGTTTATGCTTTCTACGACTGCTTCCTTATATGGTTTTATTATTTTCTTAGACAAATTGACACGTATCTCATTCGCACCGTTGTCAGACAGAACGAGCATCTGCCGCAACAGGTCGATTTTATGCAAATAAGAGTGATTGACGATGATGCTACGACCCAGTCTTATAAACTTGCTTGTGCCTTTCCTTGATTTCAGCATCTCTTCGACCTTACTGATACCCAAAGTCAAGTTAATTTCCTTTTTGTTGATATACACTACCCGTGAATAATTACCATTGGCTTGCACAACAGCAATCAGTTCAGGTTCTATACAAATGAGTTCGTCGCGTGAGTTAATAATAATTTTAGTCATATAGGTTAGTGCAAATGCCTATAAGACACCCAAATAGAGGCAATTCTGGTTTCCAGATTTCGTGGCTTACATAAAAAAAGGCGTAGGTGTCTGTTCTCAGCCTATCCCGGGAACACAGTCTCTCGCATTGCCCAACCCACACAGGATAGACAACGCAGTTAGCCCACGCCAGTACGTATATACATGCTTATTCCAATAGCGGAAGCCATTGGATAGTAGAAACGTACCACGCAGACGCTTCGTTGCCATCTGCCTGCTGTGGGTTAAGAACTTGCGAGATTCGTGTTCCACAATGACAGACGTTCGAAAACGTCTTTCTTATATAAGATCGCCTGCATTGCCATTTATGGCCAACAAGCGATGCCGCAAAGATAATTATTCTTTTCTAAAACTACAAGAAAAGCACTATTATTTTAAAGAAAGATTTATATTTTCGTCAAAAATCTTGGAACGTATTGTTTTTTTACCTATATTTGCAAGCGATTGTTATAATCGATTGCGTTTTACTTAAACATTGGCAGTTTTTCATCTTATTATGGAATACCTTCATCGACACTAAAGACATGGAGATGAAAAAGGCTGTTCTGCGGAAATCATAAATGCGAAGTGGTGAAGACGATAAGGTAGAATAAAATTCAACACATTATATTAATTAACCAAATTATTAACCCCTAAAAACTAAAGAAAATGAAGAAAGTATTATTAAGCATGTCCCTCATGGCTATGGGATTGTTCTTTGCAGCATGCACAAACTCAGCACCTAAGGCTGCCGACGCTGCCGCTGAAGCCGCCACAGAAGTTAAGGAAGCAGCAGAAGAGGCTACCGTAAGCATTGGTGACCTCAAGGCACTTGTTGAAAGCGCTACTAAAGACGGTGCTAACTGGACAGAGACACAGTGGAAAGACGCTTTCAAGACCGTTATGAAGGCCGCTAAGCCTTTACTTGTAACAATGAAAGACATGCAGGAAAAGGAAAAGAACGCTAGCGAAGAAGAAAAACTTAAGATGGCCACTGAGATGATGGACAAACTTAAGGAATATAAAGATGTCGGTGAACAGTTCGAGGCTTTCTCAAAGGCAGCAGAGAAATCTGAGATTGGCAAGAAACTCAGCGACGACAAGGCATTCCAGAAAGAACTGGAGAAGGATTTAGGCTTCGAGGAAGGTTTCTTCGACTCAATCTAATCCACCCACATAACAACAGCATACTTCGGGAAGGGCAGCAAGTCCTTTCCGAAGTTTTTTGTTATATTTCTTTTTTTTATTACCTTTGCACCCACATTATAAAATAAAAGGTAGAAGATGAATATTCACAAGGAGATAACCGCTGCCGTACTGAAGGCAGTGAAGGAACTCTACGGCGCAGAACTGCCCGAGAAGATGGTTCAGTTGCAAAACACTAAGGAAGGATTCGAGGGTAATCTTACTCTCGTAGTGTTCCCGTTCCTCAAAACATCAAAGAAAAAACCAGAAGACACAGCGCAGGAAATAGGCGGACAACTGCTGAAGGAGACTTCGGTGGTGGCCAGTTTCAATGTGGTTAAGGGATTCCTCAACCTCGTGGTGTCGCAGGAGGCATGGATAGGCCTGCTCAACGACATCAATGCCGATGCCGACTTCGGATATAAGAAGGCAACGCAGGACAGTCCGCTGGTAATGGTAGAGTATTCATCGCCAAACACCAACAAACCGCTCCATCTGGGACATGTGCGCAACAACCTCCTCGGATGGTCGCTCGCACAGATAATGCAGGCCAACGGCAACCGCGTGGTGAAGACAAACATCGTCAACGACCGAGGCATTCACATATGCAAGTCGATGCTCGCATGGCTGAAATGGGGCAACGGCGAGACACCAGAGAGCAGCGGAAAGAAGGGCGACCACCTCATCGGCGACTACTATGTGCTCTTCGACAAGCACTACCGCGAGGAGATTAAGGAACTGAAACAGCAGTACATCGCCGAGGGCATGGATGCCGAGAAGGCAGAGGAGAAAGCCAAGCAGGAGGCTCCGCTCATCAAGGAGGCCCACGAGATGCTGGTGAAATGGGAGCAGAACGATGCCGAGGTGCGCGCCTTGTGGGAAAAGATGAACTCATGGGTGTATGCCGGTTTCGACGAGACATACAAGGCACTGGGCGTTGGCTTCGACAAGATTTACTATGAAAGCCAGACCTATCTGCGCGGAAAGGCAAAGGTGGAGGAAGGACTTGAGAAAGGACTCTTCGAGCGTCACGACGACAACAGCGTTTGGGCCGACCTCACCAATGAGGGACTCGACCAGAAACTGCTGCTGCGTTCCGACGGCACCAGCGTTTATATGACACAGGACATCGGCACCGCCGAGATGCGATTCCAGGACTACCCCATCGACAAGATGATTTACGTGGTGGGCAACGAGCAGAACTATCACTTCCAGGTGCTCAGCATATTGCTCGACCGACTGGGCTTCAAGTGGGGCAAGGAACTGGTACACTTCTCATACGGCATGGTGGAACTGCCCAACGGAAAGATGAAGAGCCGCGAGGGAACAGTGGTAGATGCCGACGACCTCATCGCCGTGATGATTGAGGACGCGCGTCGCACCGCCGACGAGGCAGGCAAGAACGCCGACCTCACCGAGGAAGAGAAGCAGGAGATAGCACGCATCGTGGGAATGGGCGCACTGAAGTATTTCATACTGAAAGTGGATGCACGCAAGAACATGCTCTTCAACCCCGAGGAGTCAATAGACTTCAACGGCAACACCGGACCGTTCATACAATATACCCACGCACGCATCAAGAGCATCATGCGCAAGGCGGAGGCACAGGGCATCAATGTCAGCGACAGCACACTGGGCGAAAACGCCGTGCTGAACGAGAAAGAGATAGAACTGGTGCAGAAGATGAACAGTTTCGCTGCCACCGTAGAGCAGGCAGGCAAGGACTACAGTCCGAGCGGCATTGCAAACTACTGCTACGAACTTACCAAGGAGTTCAACCAGTGGTATCACGACTACAGCGTGCTGAACGCCGAGGACGAGCAGACAAAACTCACACGCCTCATCCTCGCAAAGAACGTGGCAAAGATAATAAAGAACGGCATGGCTCTGCTCGGTATAGAGGTTCCAGAGCGCATGTAACTCTATTCCCACAGCACAAGAAGACAAAGGGGAAAGTTATATTAATAAGACTTTTCCCACCTATAACAAGATACCATTTCCCTCTGACTCTCCCATTAATTAGTGGGGAGTCAGAGGGATTTTTACATGGCGGTACTTCTAAACGCAAATTGCCGTAAATGGGACGTAAATGTTTGGGGATAGTATCATTTGGGCAGGCATGTTTAAAGATGCTTGCTCAGTTCCCTCGCTCTGCCTATGGCTACGGTGATGTTCGGCACTGCCTTGCTGGTGAACTTCTTAAAGTTATGCAGAATATAGAGTCCTTTCGTAAAAATAATTATTGCCATAGGTTTGGTTTATCGTGCATTACAAATGCTGATACTCAATGCGGGCAGATTGCAAATCCGCCCGGGCGGACAGTCCTTTTTGGTGCTTGTCCTTTATAGAAGTACGTGCAGAAACGTTTATACATTCTCACGATACATTATGAAACAATCTCTGCATCCTCGATGTCATGCTCCACATTTAATCACGATTTAATTCTTTAACTTGTGATATTTGAGTTGCAGTAATATTATATAAATTATCATTGCAATTGCTTCATTTAAGAATGTAAGGACCGTGGTGACTCCAATTGTTTCAGGATCATCAAATCCCCAACAATGTATCAACTCTCCTCTATGACCTAAACAAATCACCATCAGTGAGTTTATATTTAGAACCGTTATTTGCTTAATATCTTGAAAGACATAATAGATTACAAATTGAGGAATGAAAAAAATGGCATTGCCAAATATATCTAACAAAACATAATCTTTTGGATATAGATATTTTGGTATAATCAACAAATAATTACATACTATACATAAATAGAATGCAGTTCGTTTAGAATTCATACAGCCCCATTGCTTTGCTATTAACAGAAGCAGTATCAAATGGGTTAAAGCGCCTATATATAATCCTTTTTCTGAATCAAAATTAATATAAAAAAGGAATATGTCTATTGACGCTATGATTGTTATAAACAAGCTAAAATTTCTTAGACTCTTCAAGTCCTTTTTATTTCGCACCTCTGCTGTACTGTTTATTTCTTGTATCATAATATAAAAATATTTCTCCTTTATTCTTTACAACTATTGATGGATAAACTTGGTATCTCGGAACAATTCCATTTCCTGGTGACAAACCAACTGAACACAATGCATTTTGAACTGTTTGAGCACAATTTGAAAGAATCAAATTATAGTCTTTATTTATTTCGGACAGAGCCGACGCACGCATTATTTTGTCTTGCTCAAGAGTTGTGGGAATTATAAAGCCTTGCGTATACTCTGGAACTCCATCTTTTCCAACTGGGTTTATTTTATTGTTACTGAATAATTCTCTTATAGTATTTGCTTTCTTTTCTCCTCTATCGTTATGCTTTTCTGTTCCTTCTGGTTCCGCTCGGGCGGATTTGTAATCCGACCGCATTGAATATCAGCATTTGCAATGCGACAAGATATATTCATATTCCAAGGCTCAAGCGGATTTGTAATTCGCTTGGATGGAGCATAAGCATCTCCAGATGCGATAAGCAGGCTTGTTGTTTTCATCATAGGTCACTTCGTTCTGTAAAACTTTACGCAAGACTATGCAGCTTGCTGCAAAGATAGTAAATATTCCTATAACGTTGCAATTTTGTTGCTTTTTTAACACCTTTTTCATGCAGCCGAGAGCAGAGCCCGGGTCAAGTCGAGCGTTCGGTTAATTTTTGAGAATTTTAAAAAGACCTCACTACCTCACTTTTTTGCTTAGAATGCCTTTGTTTACTAGGGTTTCAGAGAGTGAGGTGTTTGCCAAACACCTCACTCAACACCTCACTCAACAGGTCACTTTTTTCTCCTGCTGTCGATAGAGCACCCGTGATTGCCCCATGGAACATGTTGCCGCCCTGTGCTCCCTCGAATAACGCTTCCGTGAAAGCATGTTTGAAGATGGTAGCGATGAGGTCCTTGTCATAGGGTTTCCCTGTCTGGCGGGCGGACACGGAGGTCTGCCCCTACAACAGCCTGTGTGAAATGTTTCGTTTCCATAGGTTCTATCTTAACATCTTAACACGAATAAAGAAATGATAGTTATGGATAATCCTTTCTGCTTACTTTTACAAGTTCCTCGTTCCAAACGGACTCAAACTCTTCTCGAGTGATATATTTGGCATTCATTTTATCAATGTAATCATTAATTCCTCCGTTAACATCTGTCCAATATCCATAATTCCTATCATCTGGATCTTTCACAATAATTCTACCATTAATATCCTTTCCTATTTCACGACAAACTCCATCATATTTACATTCTTCATCGATTTCTATATACCATGTCTCAACAAGACAATACAAATGACTAAAGTCAGGATTGGGGTCAGGAAACACAAATCTTAAAAGGCTCCACAGAATCTTTGAAATGAATGAATCATGAGAAATGGTACCAATGTTGTAATTGAATTTTAAATACTTCATGTTATTTCTTCTTTTTTATTGTATGATAATGCCCGGGGGCATTTACACGCCAACTGTTACCTGGCAATTTTGTGTTATGGAGTATTTCGTTCCATCTTCTTAAGGTTGGGTTTCCTTTTTAATCTCCATATACAAGTTTAACGAATTAAGGTAGTCTGTTTCAATATTAATAAATCTTATTCTGTCGAAAGGGATATTCATCATGCCACAATCTTCTGTAAACGTACCTATTGTTCTAAGAGAGACGGATTTTTCATATATATTCTTTATCCATCCTACGTAAATTTCGTCACTTCTGTCTAATCCTACAGATAACAGATAATTCTTTTTCTTCAAACTTTGAAAGAATTCAGAGGACACATTAAGATTGAAATTTCCAATGAAACATTTATCCTTCTCATAGTCCATATATTTCAATGACAGTATTTCATGTTTCATCGTATCTTTATCAACTATAGTCCTATGACGAATGTATTTCTTGTTGATAAATTTGATTCCATCAAGAGAATAATCCACTTCATTCTCTCTAATGACCAGCCAGTTCTGCCCCTCAGAAAGGCATACACCAAATATAGGAGTATTGCCATAACGGCTAATTCTAAATTCTATAATTTCCATAATATTTTCCCTTACCTATTTATTTTTATCCATGCCCTTTTTATTCTCCATATACAAGTTTAATGAATTAAGATAGTCCGTATCAATATCAACAAATCTTATTTTATCGAAGGGGATATTCATCATGCCACAATCTTCTGTAAACGTACCTATAGTTCTAAGAGAGATGGATTTTTCATATATATTCTCTATACGTCCAACAAAGAATTTGTCTTTTTTGTTCAGCCCAACTCCCAACAGGCAACTCTTATTCTTCAAACTTTGAAATAAATCAGTATTCTTATCAAGATTCAGACTTTCTATAACACTTTTATCCTTCTCATAATTACTATATTTCGATGATAGTATTGTGAGTTTCATCGCATCATTATCAACTATAATTCTATGACGAATGAATTTCTTGTTGATAAATTTGATTCCACCAAGATAATAATCCACTTCATTCTCTCTAATGACCAGCCAATTCTGCCCCTCAGAAAGACATACACCAAATATAGGAGTATTGCCATAACGGTTTATTCTGAATTGAATAATTTCCATAATAATCATTTTGTTTGTATCTTTTCCTTCTCTTGTCACCTTTCTCTCCTCCATGATTATCTCTCATTTTCCTGCTTTGTCCTTCTTGATGCTTCGGCTTATTAGATTTATGTACATTAGACCTATGCTCACTATATAACATTCTCGTTTTGTTGCCAAACAAGTTCTCCCAGGCGTTAGACACGTTCTCAACTGTTAGATAGACACCTACAGCGAAGAATGCAGCCGCCAAAGCATGTTTGAAGATGGTTGCGATGATGTCCTTGTCATAGGGATTCCCTGTCTGGCGGGCGGACACGGAGGTCTGCCCCTACAACAGCCTGTGTGAAATGTTTCGTTTCCATAGGTTCCGGTTATTTGAATAGTTGTTCGTTCAGTGACGTTAAATTGCTGTGCAAAGATAGTAAATATTCCTATACGTTGCATCCTTTTATCCATTTATTATTTTACATCTTTTTTACATGGCTATACTTTTTATCCGCAAATTGCCGTTAATGGGACGTAAATGACAGGGCGGGTCTTGGGAACTGAAATCTTGACCTTGCAGTCTGGACTAAGTGCTTGTCAACATGCCCCAGTGCCTGTCGCCTTGACTTGGTAGTCGCCGCTGAGTGTTGCTGGCAGTTGCACCTCGGTGGTTCCTGACGGCACATAGGTGGAATAGGCCGTAGTGCCGTTGTCTGTCTGCACTAGCAAAGAGAAGTTGCCATAGTCGCCACACATTGGCACGGTGGTCACGATAAACTATGGATTGTCTTTATCTGTTCCGTTTGTTTTCCTATTTATCCAGTCTAACATTTTCCTTGTCTTCCCTATTAACTTTTTTGCTTTCATCATTCCTTCACCATGCTCGGAGTATGCTACATAATTGATGTCCTGATTTAATATATAATTGAATTTGTCTATTGCATCATCAAATAAGTTGTTAATGGCAAGAGCAGAAGCATAGTCAAAGACAATATACAAATCATCATCTTTTATAATGCTATATGCTTTTTCTGCAGATTGCAAGCATAATAGTGGTTCATTCAAATCATAATATATTTCAGAAGCAACAGCCCACAAATAGTACTCTCCATAGAATATTTTCCCTTTATCAAGAAGGTATGTTGCTGCTTTTCTCATATCCTTTTCAGCCAACGACTCAAATTTTTTCCAAATTCTGTTACGTTGTTCTGTAGTACAACAACCATCATTCCCTTTATGCGAAGATTTAGGTTTAGAAATATTCCATTTAAGCAATCTCTTAAAATTACGCACTTCTTTAAGTGAGAAATCACTATAAACACCTTTACATCTATTGTTAAGATGTTCTTTAGTCATCAATAGGGCGCCTTTATCGTCAAAAACAGAGTATAAGCAATGAGCCAGATAGTAACGTGAATCATTTTTAATTGTTTTAGCACTTTTAATCTTAAAAGATTTGATACTTTTAGCAATCTCACTAAGATCTGTCGAAATAATCATATTCCACAATGGGATTGCCTCGGTTATTCTTTCTGTATTTTGATATACACGCGCTTTGACAAACAGCACATAATAGTTACAATCATTATTTCCATCATCATTTTGAATGTATTCAAGTGCTTTTTTCGTTTGTCTAAGACTATCAAGAACATCAGCCATCAGTATTTCAAGAAATCTATCCTGTGGGGCTTCTTTAAGTTTCTTGGTCAAGTAACGCCTTAAACTCTCAAAATTAGAGGACTTATATTGTCCAATAACATATTCTTTGTCCATCGTTATCTTTTTAGAATATTCCTATTTTCAGGATGCATGTATTTTTTGTTTTTTTCTCCACGTTTGTTGTTCCTATTTTGTCCATAGGTTTTACCAGACCTTCTCGCTGTATGTTTGTCGTGAGTGCGGCGGCTCTTATTCTTATCATGAGGCTTATATAAAATTCTCGTTTTGTTGCCAAACAAGTTCTCCCAGGCGTTAGACACGTTCTCAACTCCCGCTCGGGCGGATTTGTAATCCGACCGCATTGAGTATCAGCATTTGCAATGCGACAAGATATATTCATATTAGTTGTTTCTCATATTGTTACTGTAACATCAATAAGCCCTTTCCCTCCACAATA
>Ga0256404_1002286_pt1 | contig 42799 bp, 36 predicted proteins | sample RumenRJG_01DNA_FD_185990 | JGI IMG/M metagenome (GOLD analysis project Ga0256404, IMG submission 185990) | Bovine rumen microbial communities from Lethbridge, Alberta, Canada - RJG_01 | ecosystem: Host-associated > Mammals > Digestive system > Stomach > Rumen | place: Canada: Alberta | collected... | reverse complement strand
CTATGGCGTAGACAGTTCAGACGTTGAGCTACTGCTTGAATACGGATATACTTGCGACGAGATCGAAGATATGCTCCCAGATCACGATTTGCTTCATGAAGCACTCAGAGACGTGAAGTATATGTGCGGTGAAGATGTGTACGAGAGCTATTGCGGAGTATTTTGAAGTCTCAAAAAGTATACTTTATGGCACAGCGTAAAAACAGATAAAAAAGCGTTTCAAAAAGTGGCGTTTTGACTTCTGGGACGTTCCAAAAGTCGCCACCACTTTTTGAAACAGATTGGAGGTAATATGGATAACAGAGTTTATGGGTATGCTCGTGTCTCTACCCGTGAGCAGAACGAAGATCGTCAGCTTGAAGCGCTGACCAAGTTCGGAGTTCCTGAGCAGAACATCATCATCGACAAAGCTTCAGGAAAAGATACTGAGCGTGAAGGCTACCAATACCTGAAGCGACAGATACTCCGCAAAGGAGATACTCTTGTTATCAAGGAATTGGACAGGCTCAGCAGGAACAAGTCTGATATCAAGCGTGAGCTGGAACAGTTCAAAGATATGGGTATCCGTGTGAAGATATTGGATATACCCACTACGCTTACAGACTTTCCACCGGAGCAGGCTTGGGTGCTTGAGATGATAAACGCTATACTCATCGAAGTCCTCGGAGCTATCGCTGAGAACGAGCGAAACAAGATACGAGCACGTCAGCGTGAAGGGATAGCCGCTGCCAAGAAGAAAAATGTCCGCTTTGGTCGTCCGTCAAAGCCTCTGCCTGATAACTGGCGTGAGGTACTGGCGGAAGTCCGTTGCGGAAAGAAAAAGCCTGTAGAAGCTATGCGAGAGCTTGGTATCTCCCGGTCGTGCTACTACAGGCTTATCAATAGAATGTAAGAGTTATCAGGTCTGCCCCTTTATGGGGCAGCTCAGAAAAATCTTTTGTGTGAAAAAAGTGGTAAAAGTGGTATTCTAAAAGCGCAAATGTTTTTACTTAGAAAGTGCTTTCCACACTGCCTTTATACATTCTTCGTATTCAGTAATTTCGGGATCACATACTGGCATCACGTCATTAGCCTCAGTTATTATAGTATATACTCCATATTTCACTACTCGTGAAATATGAATCATTTTTTCAAAAGTATCTTTAAGTTCCGAAAAGCTAAGATAATAATAACGTAATTCTTCATTCTTACTAATAAACTCATTCCGCAACTTCTCAAATTCCTGTTTCTTTTCCTCTCGTTCATCTTTAGATAAAACCCAAGAGCAACAATTATTAGAACCGCCTTTATCATTTAAATTCAAAAGGTTTGCAGAGAGTTCTTCGATCAAGGCTTTTAATTCATTTAGCTTATCTTTGCTCTTTGATGATAAATCAATTGATATAGTATTACTTCTATTATTGTTGGTAAGTGTAGTGTTGTCCATCTTTGAACTTACAAACGTTTCATTGATATTGGCTGTGCTTGTATTGGTTATATTAACACTATTGTCTTCGGTGTGATTGTTAATGGTCGTACTTTTGTTAGTTATATTGCCTTCGGAACGATTATCAATGTTGCTTTCACCACTATTAGTTTCTTGAACAGAAACAGGGTCATTTCTTGTTGAATCATCTTTAGTACTTTGAATTGTCTTTTCATATTCCTTTGCAGCTGGTTTTAATACCTCGTCAACAAAAATGAGGCTATTCTCTCGCTTATGTTTTCGGGAGTTATACTGGGAATATCTTCTTTGAACCTGCCGCAAATCTTTTGCACATTCTCGGACTTCTTGTCGTGCATACTGTTAAAATACTCTTCAATATACGCCTCTATTCCTGACTTATTCAAGTCATTAATCGCATCGTACGCGATACAATCGATAGAATTGCCACGGTTAAAGCCCTTGTAGGAACTATCGGAATCACGCTTGTCGGTTATAACCGAAGTTTCATTTACAGCGCTCAGAAATAAATTCTTTGTGAGTTCGACTTTTCGGCTCCCTGCCCCTTTAATGTAAAGCTTATTGATAAAGTCTTTATACTCCATAAGTACCTCCTAGCTTAATTATCCAATTATCTTTTTATGAAATAACTGATAAAAATACTTCAATTAGCACAAAAGCATAGTGGGAACAAACTGATGTATTTGTGACAAAGCACGGATAAACGGATAATTGGTTAAATCTGTTGATTATACTTTGTGGGTGTAGTACAATATCATTGTCGACAAAAACGCATGCGTGACTACACGCCCGCAAGGTCACATCTTTAATGTTGTGGACCGCCAGCACATTCCGAAGTTTCATTTGCAGGGGAATGTGCTTCTAATAGGAGGCAGCCTTTAGCTACCCTCAATACCAACGCTGCCTCCCAGTAAGGGGGCACAAGTATTTTGAAAATAAAAGATATCACAAACAGGCTCAAAGATGTACAGCGAATACAGGTAGCTGATCCTGATCATGCGGCGGATGAGATCGTTCCTGGAATCATGAAGAGCGGCGTGCTTTTTTATGATAACAGGACACCGGTCATCAAGATGCAGTTGTATTATCAGCGTATTAAATCCGCTGACGAGGAGGCGCTTGTTTTCAATATGCTCGATGAAAAGTCGCAGCGAATAGTGCCTTTCAAAGAGATCAAAGAAGCTATTAAACGTCTCTGTTACATTCCGGAGCTTCAAATCGATTTGATTGAGGAATTCTGGAATGGTCAGATGCTGGTGAATCTGGCACATGGAGTATACGACATCATGATGCAGGAAATAGTACCAGTGCGCGATGAATATAAGTTCGATTACTTCATTGACATCAGATACAAGCCCAATTGCACCTTGGAAGATGCGCCTACGTTCAAGCACTATATCAAAACGAGCGTAGGTATGGAGCAACTGGAGTGCTTGTTGAGAGTGCTGGGTTACTGTATCAGCAGTCTGACAAAAGGCAGAAAAGCATTCGTCTTTTACGGAATCGGAAAGACAGGTAAGAGCACGATCTTGAATGTCCTTGAAGCTGTAATCGGCGGAGGTTTGGTATCGCATGAACCTTTTCACACAATGTCCAGCGAGAGAGCAAAAGCTCACTACGAGGGCAAGAGAGTGAATATCAGCCGCGAGACAAGTACCAAGCCGAATCGCAACGAGGAAAGCTTCAAAAGTCTTATCTCGTGCGAGTTTACAACTGGCTCGGAAAAGTACGAAAAACAGCGTGACTTCGTTGCTACGTTGAGCTTCGTATTTGCTGGTAACTCTGATATCGATTTCACCTTCATGGACGACGCTATCCTCGATCGTCTGGTGTATATTATTTTTAATAAGACTATACCGGAAGAAGAGATAGATCTCGACCTGGAGGAGAAGCTGCTCGCAGAAAAGGATGTCATCTTTTCGCTTGCCTTAGATAGTCTGAAAGGACTTATCGAGGACAAGTACGATTTCAAGATGGCTCCTATTGCTGAGGAACATATCAAGCACCGCCGTTACCTTATCCACACCGCTGAAAGTTTTCTTGATGAAAAATGCAAGCTGTCAAAAAGTGGCAAGGTAACAAAACGTGCTCTGTATGCGGCTTATAAAGCTTTCTGCAAAGCCAACGCTTTGAAAGCAGATGGCCGTAACACCTTCTACGACAAAGTTCGTAATTACAATGCATCTATTACTGACGGCAGAGCTCCTGACAGCACCGGAAACAGTGTACAAGCCTTCCTCGGCATATCTCTTATCGGAGGAGAGAGTCAGGTAACTGATGACGAATCTGATGAGTAACAACAACGTCTATATCCTGGGGCTTCGGCCCCGGGGTGTAGATAATCAGACGTCCATGCCGTGAGGTGTGGGAGTAAGCATTTTATGTGGGAATGACTGTTACAAGTTTAGCATTTGCTCCCACAAGTTCAAACAAAGGAGGTCATAACAATGACTAATGAAAGTAAAATGGATGCAGAGATCAAAATTCGCTGCTATCTTGAAGAAAAAGGATTACTCAAAAAGCAGGCTGATGAAGCAGGTCTCAGTATGAGTGACTTCATTCGCTCACTCATATTTGGTAAGGAAAAACTGATAGTTCTCTCAGAAGGCTCAGAGATCGCTAAGAATCTTTTCCTGATTCACACTGACCTTGAATACTTCCGTAGCAACGGCGGTATTCCGGAAGAATCATTAAGAGCCATAACAGCGTCGCTTGATGACGTAGCTGCTAAGCTTAATGCTGTCTCTGAAAAGCTGACAGACATTCATGCTGGCAGCGAGGAGGCTGATTCAAATGAGTAAGCTCAACACATTTGCTGCTGTTCTCAAGTTCATCAACGGGGCAAACAATACACCTGATGCATTGAGAGCAATATGTGTCTACACCACAGATACGGCTAAAACCAATGGTGGTACACTTATAGCCACACAAGGATGCTCTTCTGAACATCCTGTTGAGGATATGCTTTCCAACAAGCGCCTTCACAACAAGACTCACGGCAAGCAGTATGAACATTTCGTACTTGCGCCATGTCCTAATGGTTCAGACAAGTCTCCTGAAGATGTACTTAAAGCAGTAAAGGAGATCGTTGCTACGGTTTTCCCAGAAAATATGGCTGTTATCACTGTTCACACAGACACAAAGGTTGTCCATGCACATACGGTGCTTGATGCCGTAAACGCTGTGACAGGACGCAAGTTCTCTCAGGGACCTGCCGACCTTAACAGAGTCAAGCAGAAGGCTAACAACATACTCAAGAAGCACGGCTTTGAGATAATTACAGCCAGTGCCAATGAATTTGTGGACCACACGGACTACTCAAAAGAAGACGGCTTTGACTTTCTCGAACTGGACGAGACTCAGTTCATAACAAAGTCAACTATCGAGGAAATATCATCGCTGACAGGCTCTGTCAGTCTTCCATACGTTGAAAACCCATTCGAAAGCCTGGACTATCCAAGCTTCGATGACTATTTTTACGGAGGTTATCACATGACTAATAATCACAAATCTCAGTCACAGGCTATACCTGTAACTACATCTGCATATGATACCAAGCCCTCAGTTGTTCCTACAAGCACTATTGAACAGCAGGAGCAGTCTGTTTCCGCAACAGTAGAAGCTGTTGGAAATAAATATCCTAATGTTACTCTCGTAACTGCTCCTACTTTTCGTATTAAGTGTACTCCGGAGTCAAACTTTGTTGGACTTGGCGAACTTGCTGAGATGTCATCTTGCACTCAAAAAGAACAGCTTAATGCTGCTAACCTTGCGCTTGCGATGAATCAGTACGCTCAGCAGAGTGGCTATCCGTCAAATGTGTCGGTCTATGCCGGTCCTATCTTTGACATCGATATGACAGGCGGTATCTATCCGCCGCTTCCCGAATATGACGACAACAAATAATGATGGCGGCGCCCTTCGGGGCTCTGTATCCACATATATTATACTATTTTTTCAAATAAAGGTCAAGCAGTTCATACATCGGAATTTTTCTGCATACACTTCAAAGGAGGAGGTAGAATAATGAAAGAAAAAATACATACAAAAAGCACATTCAAATCAGCTGATTTAGAACTTTTACGCAAGACTGTCACCGACAAAGTGGAAAAGATCATAAATGAAAAGCTGAAAAAGGTCGGCTGAGTATAACAATACATAGCGAAGGAGGTGAGGTCAATGCCAAAAGTGGCTATATACTGCCGTCTGTCTATAGAGGACAGGGACAAATCCTGCGGCGATAACAGTGCAAGTATACAGAATCAGAAAGCCATGCTCAGGGACTACTGCCGTGATCGTAACTGGGAGATATACGACATATATATCGACGACGGCTACAGCGGCATTGACCGCAGCCGTCCCGAGTTCAACCGTCTGCTTAATGACTGCGAGAAAGGTCGAATTGACATCGTTCTCTGCAAGGATCAGTCACGCTTCTCCCGTGACACTATGGTGATTGAGCAATTCATAAACGACAAGTTTCTCGAATGGGGAATACGATTCATAGGAGTTGCTGACAACGCAGACTCTGACAGCGAAAGTTATTCCACTATGCGACTGTTTACCAGTGCTTATAACGAGATGTACGTCAAAGATATTTCCTCGAAGATTCGGCGTACTCTCGCCTACAAGCGTGAACAGGGACAATTCATCGGTTCGTTCGCTCCCTACGGCTATCAGATCGACCCTGAGGACAAGCATCATCTTATCGTTGACGAAGAGACAGCTCCCGTTGTACGGCTGATATTTAATATGTACGTCAGCGGTGATGGATACCGGAGAATAGTCCAGAAACTAAACGATGAGGGCATAGTAAGTCCCTCTGAATACAAGCGGAGCAAAGGCTCGAAGTATGTAAACTGTAATGCGGATTCGAGCAACTCTAAAGGACTGTGGACGCAGTCTACCGTTGCGAGGATCCTTGCTAATGAGATGTACACGGGTACACTGGTACAGGGCAAGTCCCACCACATCAGCTACAAAAACAAGAAGCGCAAAAAGGTTGAGCAGGCTGACTGGGTGCGTATCCCCAATGCTCACGAAGCTGTTATTGATGCCGAAACGTGGGAGCGCTCACAACAGCGGCTAAACAGTCATACAAGGGTAGGTAAGCGTTCGCAGGAGCTCTCTCCCCTGTCCGGCAAGGTAAAATGTGCCTGCTGCGGACGTCCTATGAAGCGTAACGTATACTACAACAAGGCTAAGACGGTAAAATATTACGGGCTGCAATGTGCCACCTACAAGACAGGAGCTATGAATTGTCCAAACACTAAAACTATCAGCGGTATGGTCCTCGAAAAGCATATTCTTGGCGAGCTGAACTCTATAGTTGAACAGTACTGCCGGTCGGATGAGATAAACTTTACGGATATCCGCTCCGAACAACTCAGGGAGCTTGAACACAGACTCAGTACACTTGAAGTCAGGCATAAAGCGGCTAAAGAGCGGCTTGTAAAGATGTACAAGGATAAGCTGGACGGCAGCGTTTCCGATGAGGACTACGCTCTGTTCCGTCAGAGCCTCAGTGATGAGGAAACATCACTTTTGGAACAGATAGCAGAGGTCAAAGGTCAGATAGAAGACTGCCGCAAGCGGTGTGATAGTGCTGAAAGTCAGAGAGCTCTCATTGAAAAGTATACTCACTTCGACAAGCTCGACAGAACTATTGCCGATGAGTTTATCGACTTCGTTGAGATAGGTATGACCGCCGAAAGCGGAGAGCGTGAAATACATATACATTGGAAAATATAGGAGTACGCCTGCACCGGCGTACTCTTTTTTGTTCAAAGACTTGTAATCACGCTGAAATAATGCTATAATAGAACTAACTCAGGACAGAAACGCATATCTGCATTGTTGTCTTAAACAGTCATTTGGAGAGATTACATGGATACTAAGATCTTATATCACGGAAGCTCACAGATAGTTGAGTTTCCGGAAATACGAACAGCAAAATATAATAAGGATTTTTATTATGGCTTTTACTGTACTCTTATGCCGGAGCAGGCTAAGCGCTGGGCTACAAGGTTCACTGGTAAAGGTATATTGAACGAGTACAGATATATCCCTGACAGTGAGCTTAAAATCCTTCAGTTTCCTGAAATGACAGAAGAGTGGCTTGATTTCATTGCTGACTGCCGACTCGGGAAACCACATAGCTATGACATCGTTGAGGGCCCTATGGCTGATGATACTATATTTAACTTTGTGCAGGACTTTGTAGACGAGAAAATATCGAGAGCCGCCTTCTGGGAACTTGCAAGATTCAAGAAACCTACGCATCAGATAAGTTTCCATACTGCAAGGGCACTCACTACTCTTGAATTTTTGAAAGGATATGAGGTGTATGACTAAAAACGATTCTGCTTTATTCTATACTTGCAGCCTTATAGAATTTATGAGCAGACTTCGCCATTTGAAAAGAAACGTTCTTGTGAACCTCCTTGGCGAAACTATAATTGGCAGGATTTATCGCAATTCAGATGTGCTTCACTGTGAAGTCATAGACTCAGTTGCCGATAAATTCATTGAACTTGCAAACATTCCGGAAGGAGACTTTGACAATGTTGCCGCCTGCAAGTACAATATCCCGGACTACTGGACGATAGGTGCGGTTTATGAGAGACTTATCGAAGATGTGTCAGACGAGATAAATGCAAAATCTATTATGACTGTATATAATTCATGGGTAAGTGATGCAATTTCAAATTACAACACCGATTTCTATTATCAACCCCGTGATTATATCAGAGAGTGCTATCTTGAAGGAAAGGTACTTTGAATCAAAGCCGTAGAGTGATGAAGCTCTATGGCTTTTTTAGTCTTGACAAGTCCTGAAATCCGTGTTATAATAAGTCCGCAAAAGGCTATTTTAAGCCAAAACCACAACTTGGTTTTAGTTGATTCGCCACACGGCGGCATCGACGGCGGCTGTTCCTCGGCGGACGGAGTTCCGGAGAAAGGCATTAACCTCAGTATACTTCTGAAGCTGCGTGATATGCTTGAAATATCCGGCTACGATGTAGTCGTCACAAGGGATACCGACACCTCTATCCACGACAAAGGCATAGAGGGTATAGCACAGCAAAAAAGCTCGGATATGGATAACCGTCTGGCAATTTTCAATGATAACGACAACGCTGTATGTATCTCAATACATCAGAATCAGTTCACTCAGCCGCAGTATCACGGCGCTCAGATGTTCTATTCAGCGACAAATCCGGAAAGCGAATCGCTTGCAAGAGCAATGAAGTCCAGCTTCACAAAGCTGCTCCAGCCCGATAATCAGCGCGAGATAAAGCAGTGCGGCAAGGAACTTTTCCTGTGCTATTTCAGCAAAAATCCGACTGTAATGGTAGAATGCGGATTCCTTTCAAATCCGGAAGAAGCCGCACTGCTTGCTTCGGACGAATATCAGGCAAAGGTCGCTTTTACCATATTCTCAGGTATCAGCGAATTCATAGCATCATCATGAATATCCCGGCTTTGAGTATGTGCTGTACTCATATGGTATAAAAATAGCCGGAAGTCATAAGTGTGGTACTTATATAGCAGTATTTATGGAAATTTACTGTGGTAACATTTTTGAAGAAAGAATCTTCAACTCTGTTCTGAGGCTTACTTTAGTATTTTCCGTAATGGTATAAAAAATATCCGGAAGTCAAAAATGCTTCCGGATAATTTTTTTGCAAGGATGTTATACCATTACGGAAAAAAACGAATAAAGTCTTTGGAAAGGGGGCTGGGGGAGAACCTTTCCTCAGAAAGGTTTCCCCCAGTAAGTTTCATAATACTTCTATATGGGTATCACACATATAGACTTCCGGCTTTGTTATTCTATCCCAATTGCTGCTTAGTTTTTAAGCTCGCTTCCGCCCCATTCAACAACTGTAAAGCCCTTTCTTTCAAAGGTACTCAGCTGCTGAGGTTCGATGTTCACTGCATCTTCAAGAGGAACATAGGTCATGAAAACACGGAGGAGACTATCCGGTGCCGGTGTGATGTCGAGCTTTGCGGAATCCGTATAGGCATCGCCCTGGAACGAAATGAGATTATACTTATTATGCTCCATTCTTGGCAGCCAGTATACAATGAATTCGTTCATTTCATCCTCGGTAAGTCCCATGTATGTGAGTTTCTCTTTGAGGAAGCTCTCGGTATCGCTTCCTGCAACACAGAAGCCCTTCGAGAGATCATATCTTGTACGGCAGTTCACAGCGTCCCAGAAGAGGTATTTGTGATGTGTACCGTCAGCCTTGTTGAGAAGAGAACCGTCCGGATATGCAGTAACATCCCAGCCATTACGATACTTCGGATATGTTGTGGAGAGATCCGCATCTTTCAGATCAAGCTCTACATGAACATCGGTCTCCTGCTCCGGATAGAGATATATCACAGGCTTATCGACAGCTGCTTCATAACGAACAGTCAGAGTCTCATTATCTTTCTGGTACATTCTTATCCAGCCAAACTGTCCTTTGTATTCGATATAAGCCCACATATAATTATTGTTCTGATAACCGCATTCATTAACGTACACTCCTTTTGGGAGCGAAGTAACGACCGGATAGCTTTCATCTGGTCCGAGATACATTTTCATATCGTCAGCAATTATTTGCATAGGCGCTCCGAATATGGCACCATTCTCCGGCTCAACACAGTCTTTGAAGGTTCTCTTGATGTATTCGCGCTTCATAAGGCAGAGGTCATACGCATTGAGTTTATTGTCGCGGCAGAAATCAACTGCTTTCCAATCGGCAAATTTTACCTCTCCTGTACCGGAAAGCCACTTTTGCAGCAATACAATATCCGCAACATCGAACGAATCGTCACCGTTAGCATCACCGCTCGGCTTCCATCCAAGCTTGCAGGTGATCTCGGTTACATCCGATTTCTGTGAGGTTATCTCAAATACCGGAGTCTCATACCAGCCGGACTTTGAATCTGTATGGAAAGTATAGCAGCAAGATGTATCGTATACGTTCAGCGAATCAATTGTGCAAGGATTTGATTTCACATAGAATATCTCGCTTGTTGAGGGCTCACCTGATGTAGATTTCAGAAGATAGGTATTATCATTATCGGGGATGTCGATAAGTTCTCCTGTCTTTTCGTCCACAAAGGTTATCACCGTGCTGCCCTTTCTGAACGGTGAATGGTCGATAATTACAGAGCAGTCATCCTTTATCTCATAAATGCCGTTGGTCTGCTCAAAAGGCTCTTCATCCGACCATTCCCTGCCGACCTTCCACTTGACATCAGCCAAGCCGTCCGCAGTAGGCTGATAAAGTATCACAGATTGCGAACCTGAACCATCACGCGGTATCAGTTCAAAGCTGTCGCAGTCTGATTCCATTACCTGTTTTATCTTTCCCTTACCGCTTTGCTCCATTTTCAGCGAAGCACCGGTACTGCCATTCACATTTGCACAGTATGCGATATAATTATCATGAACCGAGGCAGAGCCATATTTATTGAAAAACTCATTGAACTCAGGATAACTGTCCGGAACCCAGCTGTAAAGATCGGTCTCGACTGTCCTGCCGGACTTGTTCTCAAAGCTGAACTTCTCGGTCGTCTTGTATTCATCGCCGTCCTTTTCTCTCCATGCGACTATCAGATCCTCACCTTCAAGAACACGGTACAGCTCAACCTCAAAAGCATACTGCGTCTTGCAGCCTGCATAGGATTCAAAAAAGCTGTAATCATGCGAGTAGATACCTAATTTATCGCAGTAGTCCTCATAAGCTTTAACTGCTTCTAAATCGGTCGGATCCGGCTTTTCGGGTATTTCAAGCTCGTAGATCTCAGGCTTACTGCCGGCTGGCGTATTGAGCATTGTCATACTTCCGGAAAGCGAAATATCATAATCTTTTTCCTTCCACTGAAGCATCGGTCTCACCAGACATATCACGTCATCCTCTACATAGGTCTTTCCGTGAGAGTTGTAGAACTGCATGGCTTCTGCGAAATCCTGCGGCACCCATTCCGGAAGTGTTCCTATGACAGGATCGGTCACAGTCTTTCCGGCAGCCTGTACCGGCATCAGTGTTGCTGCGGATGCAAGCATCATACCTGTTGTTAAAATTGCGATCAGCTTTGACTTCATATCAATTCCTCCGTTCTGTAATGAAATACGAATAAGCACTAATGGTTTTATGAGTACATTATACATATTTTATTATCTTTAGTCAATAGTTTTTTGAAATTTCTTTAAAAATGATATACAAAACCGGCATGACATAACAAAAGAGACGTATGCCGCCTTGCATACGTCTCTCGTTTTAATGTTAAAGTGTGTCTATAAGGTGAAGTGTGAATCGCTCTCCTCTTTAATTATAATTCAGCGTCAGTCCACACTATGTCATTGGAATTCTAACATATTGTTCAGAATAAGTCAACAAAAGCGGTACATATTGTATACTGTGAAAATGTAGAATAGTATCGTCCACTTTTGGTTAATTTTACCAATATCATCACGCTTTTATATGCTATTGACTTTTTTCACCAAAAATATTATAATCAAGGTGTGACCAATAGCCGTCTGGGTATGGTCAGTATTTGCTGAAAATACATCAATTATCATGATTCAAGAAAAGAGGGATGTCAATGCCTTTCTGCGGTTACTGCGGAAAAAAACTCGCCGAAGGTGAGAACTGTACTTGTCCGGAAGCTGTTCAGAAGCGATCCGGAGCATACTCTGCGCCAAAAGAACACATCTGTCCTTACTGCGGCAGTATTGTCGCTGCCGGAAAAACGTGCAGCTGTCCGCAAGCCGAATTCGATGCAAGGTACAGAAGATACCCTCAGACGGACGTTTACCCTTCTCCGCAGCCATACTCCCCGACTCCGAATACCTATAAAAGAAGCAGCAGCTTCCTGACCGCTGTTATTATCGCTGTGACTGCTGTATTAATGGTGTCATTTCTGGTTGTACCGTTTGCGGTCGGATTCAAAAAAGGGATGAGTTCGAGCAGCAAGAAGAAAACCTCCGGCACCAGCAAGGTCACTTCCGAAAAAAATACAGAATCCTCACAAAATGATCTCCCGATAGCCGACGGCGATCATCCGAGCGAATACAGCCTTGTCGATAACGGTCTGATACCTGATTCTGTCGAATATCAGGGCAATATCGGTTCATGCTTCGCTTTCACATGGATAGGCGCATTTGAAAACCGTCTGCTCGCACAGGATAAGTATCAGGATCTCTCCGAATGGGCTTTCTATAAATCGTTCAAGGAGCAGTATTTCAATGCAAACAGAATGAACGATATTGCGGCAATGTCCAATCTCGATACCGCTATTGTCCCTGAGAACTTAGCCCCGTATCCCGAGGACGGCAACGAATACGATGTTGATGAGGACATCGAGAAACAGTCGCCTTATATGCTCTCCGATGTTTACCTCCTCTGCCGCGACAGCTCCGATGATGCCGCCGACATCAGAAACAAAGCCAAGGATTACCTCCAGGACGGCTATGCACTTATCGCTTCCGTCTACTATGATGACGGTAAAATGGAATATACCAATGACTACACCGGCGCATGGTATGTTGACAAGGATCTCTCGAAGAAGAACCAGTTCGTGAACCATGCTGTACTCATTGTCGGCTGGGACGATAACTATTCAAAGGATAACTTCATCAAAACTCCCGCCCACGACGGTGCATGGCTTATCAAAAACAGCTGGGGACCTTTCATGGGCGATGATGGTTACTACTGGCTCTCGTATGATGATAAAATGTTTGCCTACGCTGATCTGTGTGCGGTAGATATAACCGATTCCGGCCTCTGCGACAAAGTCCAGTCCTACTGGAAATACGGCTGGGACTACGGCTTCTATAACTACTACAACAACGCCTCGAACACCGCTATCAACGGCAAGCCCGACGATAAAGTCTATCAGGCGTGTAAGTACACTGCCGAACAGGATATGGACATCACTGCCGTTTCCTTCTTCACAGTATGCGATGGTATCGAGTATCAGGTCTACATATCTTCAAGCGGCGATGCGAACACCAGCGATCCTCTTGCATCCGGAGTTCAGAAAACTGCCGGCTTCCACCTCGTTCCGACTTCGGATACATTCCACGTAAATTCCGGTGACTCCTACACCGTACTGATAGTTATGCAGAGTCCTCAAAAGGATTACCTCATAGTTCAGGACAGCCAGTATTCCTACGACCAGAAGACCGTAAGCTCCGCAAAAGCCGGCACCTGCTTTGTAAGCAGCGACGGTGAAAAATGGGAAGATGTCAAGAACTACACTCTCAAAAACTCAAACCGCACCGGCTGTGTAATGCCGCTTTGTATCAGCGTTTACGGAAAATGAATGAGATCAGCAGATAAAGCTTACAAGGAAAATGACCATGAAAATCAAATACACGAATGAAAATCTGAAGAAGCAGGTCAAGGAAAACATGATTGCAATGAAGTTCCTTATCACAATGGAACTGATAGGAGCTTTCCTGTGTTTCCTGAGTTTTTACAATGCTTATAAGGAATTGCCGAGCGAAAAGAGCTACATGAATATTCTGACGAACGATCACCCGGTCGGACTGATATTCGGAATAACTATCCTTTTCATCAACAGCTTGTTCATGCACTGGGCAGGAACTCTGAATGTCATCCGGCACCTGAGACCTGCCTGCGGAAGTGTCAGATACTCTCCCGAGGAAATAGACAAGCAGGCAAATCATCCTGAATCTGTCTGGTATTCCTCAACAGGGATATACATGACACCAAAAATCATTATCGGAACTCAGAAAGGAATAACTGCGGTCGAGTATACTGACATTAAAAAAGCCTATATCAGATCAAGATGGCATACTCAGCGTACAACCCCGTATTATGTTTCGAGAATCAAAACCCGCTACAAAGACTACTATAAATATCAGCTCGTAATAAAGACCAAAAATCACAGAAAGCTTATAATGTGCAACGCCCTTCATTTTGACAAACATATCGGGGAGGCTGTCAAGGAAAAGTGCGGCCCGGAAGTGTGGGCAGATGATTGAATAGCAGCAATTTTGTCACTTTGCATCGTGTGAAGTGCTCTGCCTGCGGTTTACAGCGGTGCACCGGAAAACTCCGCAAATGCTTATTCGGAGGCAGACTATGAAGGCGTTGACGGCACAAGCGAAGACCGCATAACCGCAGAAGGCAAAATAGCCGGAGACGTTGACGGAAATGCAGGTCTCACCGCGAATGACGCTTTAATTATCCAGCGCTATTCGCTAAAACTGATCGACACACTTTAAAGAAAAATGAATACGCAGCAGTCAATGTCTTTTCTGAGATAAGTTCCGGCTGCTGCCTTATATTATAATGAAACTGAGGTGATACTTTATGAGAAATTGCAGTGATGATGCTCCGTGCAAGGTTTGAGGGAACTGCATGGAGTATAGGTAATGCCCTCGGACTTTGCATCTTATGATACAATAATTCCAAAGGAGCAAAGTCAAATGAAAAATTCAATAAAACCGATCAAAAGCTATCTTCTGCTGTGGAGTACACAGTCACTTTCCGCACTCGGAAGTTCTATGACGAGCTATGCGCTTGCACTGTGGCTGTATCAGAGCACAGGCTCAGCACTGAAAGCAGCTCTGCTGACAGTATGTTCGTATGCGCCTTATGTCCTTATGAGCATATTTGCAGGAGCACTCAGCGATAAGTGGAACAAAAAACGTACCATGCTGGTCTGCGACCTGTTTGCTGCGTTCACAATTGTGGCAGCCTTTCTGCTCATCAGTGCAGACTGCCTTGAACCGTGGCATCTGTTTCTTATCAACGCTATGAACGGACTGATGAATACAGTCCAGCAGCCTGCGAGTGAAGTCGCAGCAACTCAGCTCATCCCTAATGAATACTACCAGAAAACAGGCGCTCTGCGTTCGCTCTCGCAGTCTATGAATACGATACTCACTCCCGTGCTTGCAACGATGCTGTTTGCATTCGGAGGCTTACCGGCGGTAATTATGGTCGATCTGACTACTTTTTCGATAGCGTTCATGGTACTGCTGCTGTTTATCCGCATACCCGAACCCGAGACCGCAGATAAGCCAAAGGAAACTCTTATCGAATCGGTAAGATCGGGGCTTTCATGGCTGAAAGCAAACCCGCTCATTCTGAAGCTGATATTCTTCTTGGCGGGGATAAACCTCATCGCATCAGCAAATACTGCCGCTATGACACCACTGATACTATCCAAAACCGGTAACAACGAAGTGGTATTGGGCACGGTGAATTTCTGCATCGGTATCGCAACACTTGCAGGCAGCCTGATCGCTTCGTATACATCGCCGCCGAAAAACCGCGTGAAAGCGATATGCCTGTCATTGTTCTTCTCGATGAGCACCGAAAACTTCATACTTGCGTTCAGCGGTTCGCGGTATATATGGTGCTTTGGCGTCGTACTCGGCTGGATATTCATACCTTACATGGGAGCTAATCTCGATGTCGTTTTCAGAAGCACGATACCTCCGGATATGCAGGGAAGAGTTTATGCCTGCCGGAATACATTGCAGTTTTTTACGATACCGATAGGAAGCCTTTGCAGCGGCGCGATCATAGACCGCTTCTTTGAGCCGTTAATGGCGCGTCAGGACAACAGTGACATTCTTTGTACTGTATTTGGCAGCGGCAAAGGTTCGGGAGCAGCAATGCTCATGGGAGTCCTCGGATTTGCAGGAGTTGCAGTGTGCGTGGTATTCAGCTTGCTTTTGAAAAAAGAAAAATCCTGAAGCAGACAGCATGATCTGAAAATAAATAAGTACGCTTTGTGTGTAATACTCATAAAGCAGCTTTATTTGCAGCTTATCGGGACGAACCCGATCAGGGGACACTTCCTTTTGCCCCGAAGCATTTCAAACGCTTCGGGGCATTGCATTTTATACGACTGCTAAAAATCAGAGTTTACATTATCATATCTTATTTTGTAACTTGTCCTTTTCGGTATCTGCCGAAGAGAATACCGTCATCAACATATTTATCAGACTGAGAGACCCACATCGGAAATCTTCCTGTTGATACAGCAGTCTGTCCGTTAAGCATTCCTGTATGGAACGAAATATGACGGAATTGCCTCAGTACCAGTTCCATTCTCGTATGTTCACAGTTTTCGGGACATTCATATAGCATTTCATCTGTGAGAGAATCAAGATATGCGTATGTTTTTTTCTCTACGCTGTCAAGATAATCAAGAAGCTGCTCATCAGACAAGACAACAGAAGCAGGCTTGTCGGGATTATCAAGTCCTTCTTCATGAAAAGGCGGTTCATCATATACACAAGGATTTATAAACCATTTATCAGCTGAATGCAGTGCATGATATGCCCATCTCCAACACGGAGCACCGCAGCATATCGCATCTCTGTCATAGGTCTGGATAGACGTTCTGATATTAAGAAAATTCGGTTTTACCATATCTTTTATTATCATGCATAATTCATTCACTATAAAAACCTCCTTAAAATTCCGTTTTCTGTTTGTGAACATTATAGCACAGCATAAATGCAATGTCAATAAAAACGCCATAGTACCTCTGACTGTACATCAGAAATACTATGGCTTGATACTTCTATATGGGTATTCGTATTATTACCTCCGGTTTTTTATGCCATTGAGAAATAAAAGTCTTTGGGAAGGGTTGCCCCGATAAGTCACGGGTAAAGCACTTAGCTTACGGACTTGGTTTATTGCATGAACCAGTCTGTGCCGTAACGCAATGCAAGCTGGTCGCATAGGACGAGTGCTGCTGCGCTGTCAACGACTACTCTTGCACGGTGGATTATTGCCGGATCATGTCTGCCCTTGATAACGAGCTCTGTATTGCTCATGTCGCGCATATCAACAGTCTGCTGCTCCTTATAAATGGACGGCGTCGGCTTTATGGCAGTTCTGATGATGATAGGCATACCGCTCGAAATGCCGCCGAGTATACCGCCGTTATGATTGGTGACAGTCTCAACTGAATCGGCGGTGCTTCTGTAAGCATCATTAGCCTTGCTTCCGACCATATCCGCAAGCTCAAAGCCGTCTCCGAACTCGACTCCCTTTACCGCCGGGATACTGAAAAGCATATGCGAAAGTACACTTTCAAGAGTATCGAACCACGGCTCACCTACACCTGCCGGGAAACCGATAACAGCAGTTTCAAGTCTGCCGCCTACGCTGTCGCCTTCGGCAGCAGCGGCTTCAATACGCGCCGTCATAGTCTGTCTTACACTGTCATCAAGGACTGCGAACTCTGCGGTGCTGAGTTTTTCAATGTCGCTTTGAAGATTGCCGAAACCGCGGTCACTGATACCTCCGCAGGTCAGTATATGTGTACCGATATGTATGCCCTTATTCTTCAGCGCACTTATTGCAACTGCGCCTGCCGCAACGATACCGGCAGTTATTCTTCCGGAAAAATGTCCGCCGCCGCGGAAGTCCTGAAAGCCGTGATACTTCATCTGTGCGGTGAAGTCGGCGTGACCGGGACGTGCTTTGTAAGCAAGCTCACCATAATCGCGGCTGTGCTGATCCTGATTCTCGATCATGAATGTTATGGGAGTTCCGGTAGTTCTGCCGTTGAAAACTCCGCTCAGTATTTTTACCTTATCAGCCTCATGACGCGCTGTTGAGATCTTTCCGACAGCCTTTCTCAGATCCATCTGCGATGCGATGAACTCCTCATCTACCGGTATTCCGGCTGCTAAACCGTCTAAAACCGCGCCTATCGCAGCGCCGTGGCTTTCACCGAAAATAGTTATCGAAACACTTGAACCAAATGTATTTTTCAACAGCTTCATCTCCCTGAAACAAAATATATCAGTGATATTATATCACTTTACAGCAAAAAAGTCAAGGAGTGCGTTTGACATTTCCTGCGGTTTGTGTTATCATTGTATCATCAGTATTCTGCGGATATTTTTCCGCTTTATCAGGGAGGTTTATTATGAAAGGCAAGCTCATCGTTGTTGAAGGGCTCGATGGAAGCGGCAAGGCTACTCAGTCTGCACTGATCTTTGATATGCTGAAAGCTGAGGGCAGAGATGTCAGAAAAGTATCATTCCCGAATTACAGCAGTGATGCTTCTGCACCGCTGAGAATGTATCTCGCCGGAGAATTCGGAAAGTCTCCGGATTCAGTGAATCCCTACGCAGCTTCAAGCTTCTTCGCTGTCGACCGCTTCGCAAGCTACAAGTCTGACTGGGGTGAGTTCTACAATAACGGCGGTATCATAATCGCTGACCGCTATACGACCTCTAACGCTATCCATCAGTGCTCAAAGCTGCCTGAGGATAAATGGAAAGACTTTCTGAAATGGCTTTTCAGCTATGAATATGACCTTCTCGGCATACCTGCTCCTGATAGTGTTATCTACCTCAGAGTTGATCCGGATGTCAGTCAGGAACTCCTCGATAAGCGCTATAACAACCACTCAGAAAAAAAGGACATCCACGAAAGTGACCTCGCATATCTCAAACGCTCACGCATCGCAGCGGACTTCTGTGCCTCTGAACTCGGCTGGACTACCGTTGAATGTATCGCTGACGGAAAAATGCGTACCATTGATGACATTGCCGCTGAGATCGCGGTGTGTCTTGCAGATGTAACATAAAAGCCCCACATAAATGTGAGGCTCAGTCTGTCGATAAATCCAATTTTAATTCAAATATCAGCGGGCGAACGCTGTTCGCCCCTACAAAAAATAACGATATATCAAGAAAACGGTAGGGGCGCACAATGTGCGCCCCTGTTCTCTTTTGCATAAAATCCGGCTTTATTGTTGCCTGACATCAGAACTTTACATCAGATGTTATATTGAGATTATCAATATCAGCTGCTATGATACCGCCGCCGCCTATAACATAGACGTAATTTCCGATATAAACAACTCTCTTGAATTTCTTATAATAATCGCTTCCATTGAAATCAGGATTTGAAATATCACCGATGTGTACAAATCTGCCGTTTTCATACTTATAGAAGCAGTATGCATCCTCATGATAACCATCATAGTAATTTTCGCTTATGCCATAATCTTCTTTAGTTACCGGGAATGCGATCAGATTCTTTTCCGGATCTACAAGAAGTGCCTTGCGGTCATAAACGCCTTCAGATGAAACATACGAGCTATCTCCGGTTTTGTTGATAGTAACATTGCCGACCTGCTTGAGTTCATTCGGATCAGAGTTATCAAACATTACCATCTTAACGCCTGTTACTCTGCCTTCTTTATTCGCATCAGGTCCGAATCCGAAAAGGTGATCCTCATCCCATCTCTGCATATAGCTGCTGTAACCGGGCATCTTGTATTCATCGAGTATCTTAGGTGTTTCCGGATTGCTGAGATCTATTGCGAAGAGCGGATCAGTCTGCTCGTATGTTACTACATAAGCCATGTCCTTATTGAAGTTCACTGATTTCACGGATTCGTCCTTGCCAAAGCCGTCGATCTCACCGATCTTGTTCATATCAATGTCCAAGACATAGAGTATATTGTCCTGCTCACTGCTGTTCCAGTCGTAGGAATAATATCCTCTCTCTTCCTCTTCATCAGTTTCTGTTTCCGGTTCAATATAATCATTGCCATCATAGGCATATAAAATTTCATCCTCACACTTCTTATACACCATTTTGATACTTGTTCTTGTAGCAGCAACACGGAAGTAACCATCGTATTCGCTCATTGAGAACTGGTCGTTTACTCTGCCTTCGATAGCTGTTGAAGCTGCCGGCTCGATATTGCCTTTACTGATAGCAAATCTTGTAAGCTTAGTCTGCTCTGTGGTTTCGATGACAGTTCCGAACTCAGGCTCCTCAGGCAGTTCTTCACGATAATCGTAAACTGCTGTATAGAGATTATCAGGAGCGCAGTAGATGTCTCCTGAGTAGGAAGCGAGAGCCTTTGTGTCAACTGCTTTGAGTTTTCCTGTATTGTTGAGGTCTACGCTGCCTATTACCATGTAGTTCAGGTAAAAGCTCTCTGAGAGGTCTTTTTCCGGAAGAAGAATGTCGCCTGCCTCTACATACTCAGGAGTCTGAGTTGTTCCGTAATATGGGATATACTTCTCTATGCTCTCTTCGTTCTTTATCTTATCGTAGCTCTGTGAATCGTAGTATGAAATAAGATACATATATCCATCGGGAGCTATGCGGACATCGTTATAGCTTCCAGCCTGATAATAGCAGCTGAGCAGCTTATGCGATTCATCAGTTGAGTATGCAAGAACAGCTGTCTTGGTCCTGCCCTTGTAGTATCCGCCGTAGTAGTTGCCGTATTCATCGGAAGTAGTCTCCTGAACAGAAACGATGATTATTGCCATATCGTTATAGAGATACATATTCTCAACTGTCGGGATTATCTTGGCACCGCTCTTGATAGGAAGGTTATTCATTATGTCATCAGTAACGTCGATGAGCTTGTTCTGCTTTATGCTTCCTTCTGAGACTGATGTTATATGGAGCTGTGCATAGCCATATGCGTATTCATATTCGCCGCGGGAATTCTTCTTGTAAGCATTGTTCACGTAGTAGATATTCTTTCCGTCTGTTTTTACAATATCAGCTTCACGTACATTAGCTTCCTGATCGAATGTCTCGGAGTGCGGAATGTCTCCGCCGCCGCCCATACCGCCGGGGACGTATAATTCATCTTCATTGGAAGATTCTGCAACTGCATCTGCCATTTCGGCATTCTTAGCGCCTGTATAACCGTATCCTCTCTCGTTCTTCTTAGCCTTCTCATAGGATTCGCTGAACAGCTTATACACCTGACTGTAATCAGACGCGCCGCTCATATAAGCGCCCTGCTTCTTTATATTCTTGACTTCCACAGGATCGGTCGGGTCGATATTATTCACATTAGTACCTGTACCGTTTTCTGTTATCAGATGAGCTTCCTGTGATTTTTTATTTATATCATTTCCTTTGTTCGCAAAGTAAACTGCTGTTCCGCTGACTACCGCACAAGCTGCTGCAATAGCAGTAAAGCGGGAAACAACAGAGATCTTGCTTCTCTTTTTTATAACTGCCTTTTCATCAAGCATAGCCTTTATGTTTGCAGGTTCAAGTCTTTCTGGAATGCCGTCTTTCTGGAGCATTTCCTTTACCTCTTTATCTTTCATAATGTTACCTCCGATCATATTTCCGGTGTAAGCTCAAGTCTGAGCCGTTCTTTTATCCTTGAAAGCTTCGAGCGCACTGTGCCAGCCTTAACGCTGCATATCCCTGCTATCTCGTCGCTGGTGTATCCGCCGAGTACCGACATCGAAAGCAGAAGTCTTGATTCACCGTCAAGCTTATCGAGTGCTTCTTTGAGTTCAGCAGATTCAAAATCGAATGTATCTATGATATTTGCATCTTCGAGTTCCTCGGCTGCGGCGTAGTATTCATGCTGCTTCTGTTTGATCTTCGCTGAAAGTATCTTCATTATCCATCTTCGGAACAAGGAAGGTTCACGAAGCTTTTTTATTGAGCAGAAAGCATCCAGAACTGTATCACTTACTGTATCTGCTGCATCATGACTGTTCCTGAGGCTGTAAAGTGCGATATGATACATATCCTTGTATACTGATTCATAAAGCCTCGCAAAAGCTTCTGTGCTTCCTTTCTGTGCAAGCTTTACATCTGAAAAGAAATCATTCATAATATTCACTCCTTTCGCAGTCCGCTTGATCCGAACGGTACTGCATCGAATCGATTCATAAACTAAGTGTCGAAAACGAGGTGTTTTGTTGCATTGAAAAACAAAAATTGGCTATATGCACAAAATATAAATAGCAAAATTGTGCATATAGCCAGTAAAATGGTTTTTAATTAGTTGTTGTGTCAGTTCACTGATTTGCTCTTCCGAGGAATGCAGCACCTATGATACCTGCATCGTTGCCGAGCTTAGCAATTACGATCTCGCAGTTTTTCGGTGAATTCCTTGTGTATACTTCCTTCTTTACGAGGTCCTTTACAGGGAGAAGAAGCGGATCGCCCTCGTTGCATACACCGCCGCCGATGCACAGAACATCCGGCTGGAAGATATTGATAGTATTTGTGATACCTGCTGCGAGGTACTTGATGTACTTGTCAACAACGTCCTTAGCAGCCTTGTCGCCTGCTCTCATAGCGTCGAATGAAGTACGTGCAGTTACCTTGCCTTTTTCGGCAGCCATCTTGTTCATGATGCTTTCCGGGAACTGCTCCATAGCCTCCTTGGACATACGGATAAGACCTGTTGCTGATGAATAAGCCTCGAAGCAGCCCTTGCGTCCGCATGAGCACTGTGCGCCGTCCACCTCGATAACTGTGTGACCGATCTCAGCACCGGCAAAGTTTGAGCCGGCATAGATCTTGCCGTCGATGATGATTCCTCCGCCGACGCCTGTTCCGAGAGTGATGCAGACAGCGTTCTTAGCGCCCTTTGCAGCACCTGCAACGTATTCACCGTAAGCAGCTGCATTAGCATCGTTCTCGATGAATACAGGAGTATCCTTTCTGCCGATGAACTCGGTTATGTACTTTACCATAGGAGTATCCTTGAAGCCGAGATTGTTTGAATACTCGATAATACCTGTTGAGCTGTTAGCGATTCCCGGAGTTCCGATACCGATCCACTCGATGTCATCGAGAGTGAGGTCGGCATTCTTTACAGCCTCAACAGCCATTTTAGCCATATCCTCTGCGATCTCCTTCTCAGGACGCGGACAGTTTGTCTTAGTGCTTGCCTTTGCGATGATATTGTATTTCTCATCAACTACGCCTGCAACGATATTTGTACCGCCGAGGTCTATACCAACATAATATTTCATAATGATTTATCCTCCTTGTTATCCGGTATGGTCGTAACGATCATACTGCTGTTGCCTTTTATACTAAACGCTTCACTTCCTGCCGGAACGAATACGCTTGTTCCTTTTCTGAGTGATATTGAAGAACCGGCAAATTCTGCTGTTCCCTCTCCTGAGATGACGAGCAGATGAAGGAAGCTTCTCTCAGGTACTTCGACCTTTGCCTCTCCCCTGCATTCAAGCTTATCCACTGAGAAGTAGCGGCAGCCTGCTATATATTCCTGCGATGATACGCTTGTATCGGCTGCGAAGTTCTTTACAGCTGCTGCCGGCGGTTCAATAGATGTTACCTCAAGAGCCTTGTCAACGTGGAGCTGACGCGGTTTGCCGTCTGCACCTACTCTGCCGTAGTCGTAAACGCGGTAGGTAGTATTGGAGTTCTGCTGTATCTCGGCAATGAGTATGCCCTTGCCGATAGCGTGGAGAGTACCGGACTGTATGAAGAACACATCGCCCTTCTTTACCGGAACACTGTTCACGCAGTCAAGAAGAGTATTCTCCTCGATAGCCCTGCGGAAGTCCTCACGCGATATTCTGTTCTTGAATCCGTAGATAAGCTGAGCGCCCTCTTCGCAGTCAACGATGTACCACATTTCGGTCTTACCGTATTCGCCCTCAACGCGGAGAGCGTATTCATCATCAGGATGTACCTGAACAGAAAGGTTATCTCTTGCATCTATGAGCTTTATGAGTACAGGAAAGTTTTCAAAGCTGCGGCAGTTCTCACCGAGGGCCTCGGGATGAGCCTTCGCAAATTCAGCAAGTGTCATACCGGCAAATTCACCGGAAGCGATAACGCTCTGACCGTCCTTATGGCAGCTGAGTTCCCAGCTTTCAGCAAGTCTTTCGAGCTCGCTTACCTTGCCGTATTCCTCCCTTAGTCTTGTACCGCCCCAGATGTAGTCCTTGATCGGCGGTTTGAGTTCAAATGGTTTCATATATCCTCCGTTAATGTCTTTTACGTAAACACGTACACTTATATAATACTGCAAATCCGCAAAATAGTCAATACTTTTCAGGCAAAAAAAGTGCAGGAAATGATCCTGCACTTTTACTGTTTTTCATGTTTTCGTGTTGTTCTGTATCATTCGCACAGCGGCATTTCAAGATAGCCGCAGGTGAACGGGAAGAAGCTGAACTTCTTTGTGCCGGTGTGGACAAATCCATTCTTCTCATACCATCTTCGCAGAACTGAATTCTCTTCTACTATGCTCAGCTTCATCGCAACACATTTATAGGCTTTTGCCCTTGCAAGCGAATCATTGAGCAGCTTTTTTCCGATTCCGCAATGTCTGTGATCCGGAAGTACACATAGACTGCCAAGTTCACATTCCCTGTCTGACTGGACAAGAAGGTTGTAATATCCGATCAATTCGCCATTTTCATCATAATAGCCAAACATCGGACGATGCTGATCCTCCATCCATTGCAGAAGCTTAGTCTCTGTCGTGGAAAAGGCAGTAAAACCAGGGGCGTTATCGGCAGTAAATCCAAATTCATCGGCAACAGTCATGAAACTGTCCCTTATAACCTGTACACATTGCGGAATATCATTCCTGTTGAGCTCTTTGATCATAATTACCTCCTTATAGTGAACAATTATTATGTACTATAACGTACTACTATTATTATACGTCAATTTTTTTATCTTGTCAATAGAAAAGCCATAATATTTTTGAAAAATATTATGGCTTGTATAATTATTTGGTTTTGATACACTTATAAAGTCAGAACCGACTTACTTTTCAAGCGGCTATCCCTCTATCTGCCGTGATAGGAACTGCGCTGCCGCATTTATCAGACTCTTTTGCAGATCTGTGACCTCGCTGCACTTATCGCTGCTAAGGAATGCTACCGCTCCGGTCACGTCGCCTGCTGTTATTATCGGCACAGCCGCTATCGCTGTCCGGTTCACACCCTCAGCAGGAAAGAAGTTGTTGCAGCTGCCGTCCGGACAAAAATACTGTCCGCGGCTCTCCATAAGCTCTTCAAGCTGTCCTGTAACGCGCCGCTCGGAAAACTCCTTCTTTGCCGCGCCGGACGTCGCTACTACGTGATCCTTGTCAAATATAAGCACCGGACATCCGCATATCTTATGCATTATATCCGCTACGTATACCGCGTTTTCACTCATCTCGCTTATCGCTGAGTATTTCTTGAATATCACTTCGCCCTCGCTGTTTGTGTATATCTCTAAGGGGTCGCCTTCACTGATAACATTGACACTGAGAATTTTGCCGGTACTTGTCATAATTTCGGCAAATCGTGAGGCTGTTTCGGTTATCCCAGTGCCTTGCTTAAAATTTACGGCTGTCTCCTCGCATACCTGTTCCGGCAGCGTTCCTGTTTTAAGCAGAGTGTCAATATCGGGTCTGAGCTTAATGTCAACGTGCTCTTCGTAGACTGTTATCCGCTCGATGATGAAGTCAACGTCCACTTTGGAAAGCGTTTCCTTATTTATAATGGTGTCGAAAACCTCCATTACCGTCTTGGCTGTACGATTTACGCTTACTATCATATTATGCTTGTCGGCAGCAAGCTGCATCTGATTGCGTAGCCCCTCAAGACGGAGCGTCAGCTCGTCTATCTGCTCGGTGTAAATTTCCTCAAGCATTTCCTCACGCTCAGGGTGCTTGGCGATGTCTTTGACGTGCTGACGTGCAAGCATTTTTATCTCGGTTCGGGTATCCTCCATTTGCTGATTCAGCACCTCGACCACGGACTTGCTCGATGAAGTTTCGCTTCGTTCCTTGTCGATAGACTCTTGTAACTGTTCAAGCATCACCTCGGAATTGTTCCGAACCTTTTCAACGAATGAGCGGAGAAGTCCGTCAAGCATATCCACACGGGTATGATGCGAGGTACAGCCTTTGCTGCCGCGCTTGTGATATGTTCCGCAGCGATAGGCAGGTGGGAGGTCGGGACGGCTCATAGCAAACATCGGACTTCCGCAGTCACCACAAAAAAGATAGCCTGAATAGATGTTGTCATACTTCTTCACGCCGCGGTAGTTGCTGTTCGTGCGGCGCTTCATCTGCTCTTGTACACTTGCAAACAGCTTGTAATCCACGATAGGAGTGTGGTTATTCTCGAAAACAAGGTGGTCAGTCTCTTCAAGTTTCATATCGGAGCCGTTTATTTTCTTGCGGCGGTATTTGCCCTGCCTGAGAGTACCGATATAGAAGTCGTTGCGGAGTATATCGCTGACCGTGACTATGCTCCACTCATTCTTGCCGCGGAGCTTGCATTCCTCGCCTTTAGCCTCGCGGCGTTCCTTTTCAGCCATACGCGGCGTAGGTATATGCCGGTCGGTCAGATGATTGGCAATTCGCTTGTAGCCCCAGCCCTCGCTGTAAAGCCTGAATACCTCCCTGACGACCTCGGCGGCAGGCTCGTCCACCTCAAACTGCATAAGCTTGCTGTTGGTCATAATGTAGCCGTATGGAACAGCACAAATCCACTTGCCCTCTTCCTGACGGCGCTTAACAACGGAGCGGACTTTCTTAGATGTGTCCGTAACAGGCATTTCATTGATAAGGAATCGGAACTGTATCGCCGTCCAGTCATCAAAGGTCGGGTAGTCAATGCTGTCGCCGATAGAGATTATACGCATTCCCGCATCTCGCAGGTCTTCCAGCTCGACAAGTCCCTTACTGTTGCGGCGGCTGAAACGTGAGAAGTCCTTGAATATGAGGATATCGTATTCGTGCAGGAGCATCTTCTTTCGCAGCTTCTGGTAGCCCTCGCGCTGCTCAAAGGTGTAGCCGGAGCGGTCACGGTCTTCGTAGAAGTCAAGCTTTGCCGTCGGAAAGGTCTTGCTGATGTAGTCGGCGATTATAGCTTTTTGGTTCTCAATAGAGGTGTTGTCGCGGTCAAGCTCCTCATCGACCGAGATTCGGCAGTAACCCGCTATTCTGAGTTTATCTTCCATAGTCAGCCTCTCTGTGTCAATGTTGAAAAATAGTATCTGATTATTGTATTTTCATTGTACCATACTATTGCTGAAAAATCAATAGGATTATCGGTATTACCCAAAAATGTTAAAAAAGAGGTGCGCTTCAAGCGCACCCCAGATTGTTTTTAAGCAGGCTCTCTGTGCAACTCAGCAGGTCGTCGCTGCCTGACAGGAAGTACACTACCTTGCACTTCTTTGCGTCCACCTTTTCAAGGAGCTGATGCGTCAGTTCCTTGCGGTCGTATAACTGCTGCTCGGCATTTGTGAGCCAGACCTCAATATAGCCCTTGTCACGCTTATCGTACACTTCCAACGCATCTGCCCCCCTTTCATTTAGATTCTGCCCGATTTGAGCAGGCTTATTCAGCTATCATAGCCTGTGAGTTGCTGTTACTATCCAAAGCCGGCTCAAACACAACAGTCTTACCCTTGAGCGTTTTTATAACATTCTCTTTGCAATAACGGCTCCAGAACGGTCCATCATCGAAGCAATTACCCTTCTGAAGAGAATCAGCCTCATACTTATCACATCCGAAGCGATCAGCATAACGGGCAAGATCATCACCCTTTGAGCGATATCCACGAACTCTGCCGCAGTTACCGACTACCTTTCCGAACGGAGTATTCGGATCAGGATAGGACTGAGAAGCGAGGAGCATCGTTACACCGTGTTTGCCTCCCTTGCGGAGCAGAACGTTGACAGCTCCTTTTTCGTGAAGATAAAGATCCTGTGCCTCATCAATAATAACGATATACTTCTCGTAAGGGTGACACTGCTTGTAGCTGTAAAGGCTTTCGAGCATGATGTCGATGATTTCAGAACCTTTACCAACTCCGTCGGAACCAGTAGAGATTACGATTATAGGTTTGCCCTGAGATCTGACAAATTCTTCCCAATTATTCTTAGTCTGAGGCATATCCTTGAGATCATCGATAACAGCATCTATCTTGTAACGTAGCTTGCGGTGTGTCTTGTCGCCTGATTGATCCTCTTCATCATGAGTAGCATACTCATCATAGATGTATTTCTCAATATCACTTAGAATAGCATCAGAATTGGATTTCATTTCGTTAAGAAGTGATTTTACAGCGGATTTTATGATTTGCTCCTCATAACTACCGAGTGTTCTTGACATCATCGCAAATATTCTCGTCAGTCTGTCCTTCTTCTCTTTATATGTAAGGCAGCCGCGCAGGTCGAGTAAATCGATTGGAAGTCCGTTTTCGTACACATTCCAAAAGGAGAAATACTGCTCACTCATAGCCTTACCAATGTGCTTATCGATCTCTGTCGGAGTAAAACCTCCGGTCTGATCAAAAATAATTACTGCATCTGCTCCCTCAAACCTGACCTTTTGGAGTGCTCTATTTACAAGAGCAAATGTCTTACCTGAGCGCGTTGCGCCGAAGTATACCTCATGGAGGTTGTCGTCCATGTCTGGTTTGAAGATGTATCCTGCGGCTCTTGTACCGTCTGCGTTATACAGTACAGGTACGAAACCGTCAGGGTATTCACCGACGTTGAACCAATATTCGTTGTAGATTATATCGTCAACATAATTCTTTGCCTCAACATTCAGTAATGTTCTAGAGTAGGAAAATGTCTCGACATCATCAAGAACACCTGCGTCAAACGCTACCTTGAGCTTGCGCTTGTTGGTGTGCGTGCATTTCAATAAGCCTTTTTCGTTTAAATGTTTATTCATTTTCGCAACACTCCTTGTATGTAGCTTGGGTATAATGACATTATTAACTACGTCATCATCCATATTTATTGATTTATCATTTTCTGCAATAAATGCAGTATGATCGTCAGCAGAATAGTATGGCGGACCGTACTGCTTTGCGATAGTCAGTTCTCCGCTGAGAATAGCACCACTCAATGCCGACTTTACCTCATGACAGATAGTATCGCTCATCGTGGATCTCGATGAAGCCTCTGTTCTGAACCAGTGAACTATACCTCCCAGGTCAGAAGCAGTAACAACGCCCGCTCTCTTTAAGATTTGAGCAGTTGCCAAGGTCATTATCATCGTATCTGTAACCACAACATTGCTGAAGCTACTAACTATGCCACGAGCAGCTTTTATTCCGTCGCGCAAAAGCTGTTTTGCAATGTCCGGATTATTGTATATATACTCCTTGAATGTGTAATCAAACATACCAGCCAAACGCTGTAAAACAGGCAAATTTTTTGGGATAATATCATCGCTGCAGTTGATGTAGTATACAGGATACTCATCTGGGATGCGTTCTGGGATATCTGTGATAAATACTACTATCTTGCGAGTCTTACCCTCGTTGCCGTTCTCTCCTGTGATATCCCACATTACCTCTTTTAACGCATTCTTCAATTTATTTCCTTCCTCGAAGATGCCCGAATAAGAAAAGAGCACGGTAATATCATTGGCAGAAGCAATTTCTTTTCTCACTTTTGTGATATGAGCTGTAAGCGCTTGTACAACCGTTGATGCGTAATTCTTACGTTTTGTTAGAGCGATAACCGATTTCCTCACATCGTCATTACTGTATGAGAAGGAAAAACCGCGATCAGGATTAAGTCCCTCTGCCCCAAACAGGGGCAGAAGAAGACTTTTTATGCGTACTGTAGTTGCAAGTGCAGCTTCAAAGCTGTTCGGCAAAGCCTTACGATAGATTGCCACTGTATCCTTGAGCGGAAGCTTATGTACAACCATCCTGTGTTCTTTCACTTCCGTGGGAAACAGATCTTCCAGACCAGGTATTACCGACTCAGCAGATATATAGGTCGTTATGCCATTTGGAAGCATAACACCTCCTGCGTGCTTAGGAATCGACAAAAACTTCTTATTCGGACATTCACGAAGGTTACGCAAAAAGCTTTCGTAGTGCCTTTTAACGCTGACATTTATGCCCTTACGTGCGAAGGTTGTCTGTCTCTTGAACGTCTCTTCGTTGATTTCTCCATTCGGGAAACGTAAAGGAGTTTTCTTGCCTTTAAGAAAAACGAGCGTATCTTCACATTTACCTACTGCGAAAGGATTGGAAATCAATATCAAAGTCGCCGATTCCTTCCATGCCAACTTGCGCTTACCTGTTTTATTATTGACCTCCTGATACTCGAGGCTGTACTGGTTTTTCACAAGTATACTATCCTCATAGAGCGGATCTGTTTCCACTGAATCAGGAATAAAATCATCAGGGAGCAACGTTATTCCATCAACGATATAAGTATCGCTTATAAGCGGAGAAGACGCAGTCAACTCCGCCCCCTCCTTTTTGATACCTTCTGCCTGAAGTTGTTTTAAGACCTCAAGCTGGTACTCTTCCTTGTGAGCGTTAAAACGCTCCTCTTCCATTGTCTTTGCAAGCTGAACAGAGCGCTCTTCGATTTCTCGCTCATGCTTCTCATTGAGAATTCTCAAGTAGTTGCGGTCATCGACAAGACAACTAGCCCACTCCTTGTAAGACATGGCATCGATTTCTTCAATATTCATATTATGTTCCTCCTAAGAATTATTTCCAGTTAGCAGAGCCCGAAGGGAGGCTACTAACATAATAGAATCATTATAATAAATCTTTTGTAACACATATCAGCCCCTCCTTCCTCTTTTGTAATTGCTTCATTTATTATATCTAAAGGATATATCAGGTATTTTTCGTGACAGTATGTACACTATCTTTTCAAAACCCCAGTACCCTCTGCAGATGAAGTAATATCGGTTAAAAGCGACCATAGCAGTATCCTTGCGTGACAGTAACTAATAAGCTACTGTCACGCTATAAAACCGCTATATTTCGAGCATTGGTCTACTCTTCAAAACTCCTGTGACAGTAGATTCCGCCGTATCTTTCTCTTCATAGTAATGAAGCACAATAATACGACTTTTACGGTCGCGCTTTAACCCAAAGAGGATACCATAGTAAACAAGCTTATGGCCTTCCTCAATTAAATCACGGGTTATCCGGTTAGGGTAAAAAACCTCAGACGAAACAGATTTCAACTCTTGTATCAGTGCTGTAGCTGACCCTTCAAAATGCTTTTTCTGGCGAATAAAGGCATAAACAGCTGCCAGAACCTTGCTTTCCCTATTTCCTTTAGAAGTCGGATCGTTCAAAACCACACAGCGCTTCGATTCAGAGTCGAACTGAACCTGGAGTTCTACTTTCTCGATTTCGCGGCCAGTGCAAAACAAGGTACCATTTCCTGATCCACGGCTATCTTCGGTCAGAACGCAGATCCCATCAGCACTGGCAACAAATCCACCTCCGCCGTAGATGTTGTTTAAAGGGTCACGATCACGGCTCTTACGCGTGTGCATTACCATAATAATGCCGATGCCTAACTTATTTGCGAGATCTCTCAGTCCAGCCAGCTCGCGATACTCCGCATTATAGTAGGCAGTCGCTTTTTTTCGCACCAGCTGAAAAACGTCTATAACAACTAGCCTGAGAGCTGGGTGTTCTTTATGAAAAGCCTCAATCTGGTTCTCCAGTACGCCTCCCAGCCTATCAGCGGCTATAGCAAAGTGAAGGCTATCGGTAGCATCAGCATTCATTAACAGTAGCCTGTTTTGTAAGCGGCGGTAGGTATCTTCCAATCCGAGATATAGACACTCGCCCTGCACTGTGTCATGACCGAGAACTGCTTGACCTGAAGCCACACTTATGCATAGATCCAAAGCCAGGAAGGACTTGCCGACCTTCTGAGGTCCTGCCAGAATAAAAATACCCTGAGGAATGAGCCCTTCTACGATCATCTCCCGTGGTTGCATTATCGTCGAGAGGATGTCAGCGGCAGTTTTAGTTATGAACTTTTTGTCCATAATAGTCTCTCATTTCGATCTCATAGATGAAATTTCGCTTGCTGTATTTTTATTATAAGCCTCAAAACAATTTTTGTCAACAAGATTAACTAAACTTAAAGTTTATAGACTAATTTGCCATATTACGCAAAAAACCGTAGATCACTATCATGTGATCTACGGTTTTTAGGCGCGAAAAATAAACTATGAGTTCAAAACTTTTTTCTTCTGTGGTTTGTTCTTTTTAGGTACAGTCTTCTGACCTAATTTTTCAAGAATAGCGTTGCAGGTATCTATAGGCTTAGAAGTGTATTTAAACAAGAAACGATATGCTGAGTGTTTAGGAGTATCAGTTTTGATAAAATAATTAGCTTTTTCAAACATGTCGTAGCAGAAATCCGGATGTAGTTTTAGCCCTATACAAAGCGCCATAACATTTTCTTCGCTCGGTTTTTTTCCCCCATTATAATAGTCTCTGATTAATGTGACATCTATATTGGTTCTAAAGCTGAGTATTTTTTCTTCAACATCGTTCTTTCTCATGTGTAGTACCAATGTATTAGCAAATGTACTATACTTTTGACTCTTTAATTCATTAATTACGTCAACATAATTCTTTATGTCATTATTTATTTTTTCATCTAATACTTTATTTGACTTACATATTTTAAAGCTTTCTATTTTAACTTTATTAAGCTCTGGGATTTTTAATAAATACGATGAAACATAATCAGAATATATGAAGTCAGTATTCTCTATTGTTATAAAGCTGAATTTTATTAAACACTCATCAGCGTGTTCACAAGCATAATCAGTAAGCTCGTATAAAACCTGGCAGTTATGTACAATAGGCTTAATGTACTTTGCATCATACAAGCATACAACATATCCTGTATATACAAAAAAACTTTTATCTATAAGCTCGGCAAACTCTTCGTTCTCAAGCAGCAGCCTCTCGTAGTTGGCACGGTCGATGACGAAAGTCTCATTCTCTTTTAATGTGCCCTGAGGGAAAGTAAACGGCGGATAGAAACAGTCGTCAACAGTTACTAAAGTACCGTCAGCGTAATCATACCCCAACTGACGGAGACGTATTTTCATTACCTCCTTCGGAACATTAAAATCCCATGAAAGCTTATATATCATATTTTGATAATACATTCCGCTGAAAGGGATATCAGCAGGATTATGTACGCTTTCATCGTTATTATATTCCGCTATAGCTCCTTCAACAAGATACTTTGGCATAGCTACACGTATAGCAAGTTCGTTTGCCTGCCATTCAGCATACCAGCGAGCCTTTTCCTTAAGAGACATATTATTATCAAGAGGAATTGGAACTGTCTTACATTCCATTACTTTATAGCGGTCGTCAAGGAACTGCAATAATCTCATATAATCACGATGTATCTCCCAATGAACCAGTTCGTGTGCAGCGGTTATTATATCATCGCAGCCTATTTCATTCCTGTAGTATTTCACATTCAGAAGTATAGAATTTGCCGGTATTGGATAATTAGGGTGTGGCGTATACGGATCATTAATATCATAAATTGTAGCAAAGGATGCTTCAAAGCGAATCTGACCTAAGCATTCCTCTGGAAGTTCTGCTGGCCACATATGCATATTATCGCTTTTTTTGAATTTTTCTTTTATTAGAACTGGCTCAAATCTGTATCTATGCTCCTCGTTCCGCTTTACAGATGTATACAAGCTCTTATGAACTCTATCGGCTTCCTCTTCAAGATTATCAACACCGATATCAGGTAGTCCGAACATACCTGTTACTGTTTCCGAAATTAGAGATTCTTGAGTACACTCTTCAACAGCAAGAACGTGTAGGTCAGAAAAGCGTTTTGACATATTTCCTCTCAGCATTACACTATAATAGTATACGCCGACGCTATTGTTGTCTTCATCAGATTCTTCACATGAAATGCCGAGAATAAAAGTCAGGATATCAAAAGGACTAAATGTAATCTCGCTCTGGACCATAATGTCAGAAGGCATGAAAACGATCTTACCTTGAGTCAATATTTTTAAATCGTTTATCCTTAATTTTACATTACTAGAAGTCCTTATGTAGTCATTGACACCTTCGACAATAGTATCCAAATGATTTAATCTTATATAATCTTTTAAGCTGTCATACTGTGCCATAGTACTCTCTCCTCAATATGATATATCATCTATCGTTCGGATCATAAATGACATTTTTCATTGCAATTACGTTTTTTCAGAAAAATCATATTGCGTTTTTCTCAAAAAACGACTGTTTTTGCGAATTTTCGATTTTCATTTTTTCTGAAAAACGTAATCGGTGTGTTATTTCCCATTTTTGATAATTACAAGTATATGGATCCCCGCTCTCGCGGGGACATACTTAAACACATTTATCTACTTAAATTATACTGACGCTGCTTCCATAATCACATCAGTCAACGCTCTCTCAGTGATGCCAGTGGGGCTTGCGTCAGGACGTACCCAGTCGCGAACATCTTCATGTTTCAGCATCAGTGGCATCCGGTCGTGGATGCTCCTGACAGGTTCCACCGACTCTCGGGTAATCACTGAGAACATAGGAATCTGCTTTCCGTTATGTTCCTCATACCGGTACAATCCTGCGAGAAAAGTGATCTCAGCTCCTGTCGGTTGAATTATAAAGCGGGTCTTTTTTATATCACGCTGCTGGCGACTGTTGTATCCTTCGTCAGTAGGGAGAACGCCCCACTCATAGTACCAGGAAGCAGGTATCACACATCGGCGGGTATGCCATGACTCTCGCCATAGGTTCTTTTGGTCGGCTGTCTCGATACGGCAGTTGATGATAGGCTTGGAGGAAACTTCAGTGGTAAAGCCCCATACCATCGGGAACAATCCCATGTTACCGCTTTTGCCTGAAGCTATAACGGCAGCAACGTCGGTCGGTCTGATATCTCCGGTCATAGCTGTGCTGCGGGACATCGTCAACATGATCTCATTCGCCAGAGGTGACTTCTGTGCTCCGGTGATATAGTTTTCAAGCGACTTATAATCAGCATAGAACCAGGTACACACGACAAACACCTCCAACTGTAGTTGCAATTATTATAGCACAGCTACTCGAAAAAGTAAAGGCAGTAAAAGAAACCGCCCACGAAAGCGCGCTGCTCTTAGCGGAACAATTGAAAAGCCAAACCGAATAGGACACAAGCTGATACTTACAATTATGTAGGTATCAGCTTATTTTTATATAAATCCGTTGATTTATTCATCTGAATATGGTAAAATGTACTTAATGAATCTCGTATCGGAGGTATCACCATGACTGACAAGGAACAGATAAAAGCTGCCAAGGAATTCGTCTCACGCTGGGAAGGAAAAGGCGATGAGAAGCAGGAAACACAGCTTTTCTGGATAGATTTGCTGCAAAACGTACTGGGAGTTGAGAATCCCACTTCAATTATACAGTTTGAAAAGCCCGTTGTGATAGAGAAGAACACCAAGTTCATAGACGGCTTTATCCCCTCTACAAAGGTGCTGATAGAGCAAAAGAGTATTGAAAAGAAGCTCGGCAAGACCGCTGTGCAGTCCGATGGTGAGAAACTCACTCCCTATGGACAGGCATTCCGCTACAATAACTATCTCCCCTATGAGGATCGTGCAAGGTGGATAATCGTCTCGAACTTCGAGCGTATCCTCATTTATAACATGAACAAGCCAAACGGTGAGCCTGATGAAATACTGCTGAAAGACCTGCCGAAGCAGTTCTACCAGTTACAGTTTATCGTTGAGCAAAAGTCGGAAATACTGAAAAAAGAGGAACAGATATCCATTGATGCAGGTGAACTTGTCGGAAAGCTGTACAATGCTCTCATAAAGCAGTACAAGAATCCCGACAGTCCCGAAACGCTGAAAAGTCTCAATATGCTTTGCGTAAGACTCGTTTTCTGCCTGTACGCTGAGGATTCGCAGATTTTCCCGAAGCATGAGATGTTCGGTCAGTACCTCAAACAATTTCCGGTAAAGGAAGTTCACAGGAAGCTCCGTGAGCTGTTCAAGGTGTTGGATATGACACAGGAGCAGCGTGACGAGTACGATCCGTATATGGACGATGAGCTTGCAGCATTCCCATACGTTAACGGTGGACTCTTCGCTGATGAAAAGATAGAAATTCCGCCATTTACCGATGAAATAGTTGATATACTTGTAAACAAGGCAAGTGCTGGCTTTGACTGGTCGGAAATCAGTCCGACTATCTTCGGAGCGGTATTTGAATCCACGCTGAACCCCGAAACAAGACGCAGCGGCGGTATGCACTATACATCTATTGAGAACATCCACAAGGTCATAGATCCGCTTTTCCTTGATGAACTAACAAATGAGCTGAACGATATTTTAAAGACAGCATATAAGAAAACAAGAGATGAAAAGCTGTTTGCGTTTCAGGCTAAACTTGCTTCGCTCAAGTTTCTTGATCCCGCGTGTGGAAGCGGAAATTTCCTTACGGAGTCATATTGTGCTCTCCGTGACCTTGAAAACAGAGCCATATCCAATCTCGTGGAGGAGGGACAATCCTTCCTTGGGGATATGATCGACGTTTCACTCGATCAGTTCTACGGAATAGAGATAAATGACTTCGCTGTTGCAGTCGCCAAAACTGCTCTGTGGATAGCTGAAATACAGAAGAAGAAGGAGACAGAGGAAATTGTTGGCAGATCTATACCTCCGCTCCCTTTAAAGTCTTATGAGAATATAATTGAGGGCAATGCTCTGCGTGTTGACTGGGAGAGCATTGTGCCGAAGGATAAGCTGTCTTATATTATGGGAAATCCGCCTTTTGTTGGCTATTCTCTGCAAAGCAATGTACAGAAACAAGATATTCAGTCCGTTTATGTAGATAGTAGCGGAAAAACATATAAAACAGCAGGCAAAAATGATTATGTATCATGTTGGTTCTTTAAGGCTGCACAGCTTATGGTCGGTACAAATATCAGAACTGCTTTTGTTTCAACCAATAGCATAACGCAGGGCGAACAAGTTGCAAGTGTATGGAAACCATTGTATGAACGTTTCAACATTCATATTGATTTTGCTCATCGAACTTTCCGTTGGGACAGTGAAGCAAGTCTGAAAGCTCATGTGCATTGTGTTATTGTCGGCTTTAGTATTGCTGAAAATAAAGCAGAAAGACGACTTTTTGATAATGGCAACGAAAAGATTGCTAAGATAATCAATCCGTTTTTGATTGATGCGCCAATCATATTTATCGAGAATAGAAGTAAGCCGTTATGCGATGTTTCTGAAATGTGCAAGGGTAGCATCCCAGTGGATGATGGAAACTTCTTTTTGACAACCGAAGAAAAAATAGATTTTCTAAAAGTTGAACCAAAAGCAGAGAGATTCATTAAGAGATTCTATGGTGCAAGAGAATTCCTGCACAACGAAGAACGCTGGTGCTTATGGCTGCTTAATGCTTCTCCGAGCGAGCTTAAAGCAATGCCCAAAGTAATGGAAAGAGTTCAAAATATCAAAACATTCAGATTACAAAGTTCAAAAGAAGCAACAAGGAAATTTGCTGACTATCCGACACGTTTCATGGAAATCCGTCAGCCAACAACAAGCTATATCATCTTCCCTTCACATTCTTCCGAAAACAGAAAGTATATTCCGATAGGCTATGAATCACCTGATGTGATTTGCGGAAATGCTAATCTCATCATTCCTAATGCAAGCTTATATGAGTTTGGTGTGCTGCACTCTAACGTACATATGGCCTGGATGCGAACTGTTTGTGGAAGACTTGAAATGCGTTATCGGTATTCAAATACAATCGTCTACAATAACTTCCCTTGGTGCAATCCCACCGCCGAACAAAAAGCAAAGATAGAGAAAACCGCACAGATGATACTCGACGCAAGAGCCCTCTATCCCGACAGCTCCCTCGCCGACCTCTACGACGAACTCACTATGCCGCCCGAACTCCGCAAGGCTCATCAGGCGAACGACCGTGCCGTCATGGAAGCTTACGGCTTCTGGGGCAAGCTCAACACCGAGAGCGAATGCGTGGCGGAACTGATGAAGATGTATCAGAGGTTGACAGTGCAGTTAAGCGAATGAAAATGATACGAAAAGAATACGTTTAGTTGCTTGTCAATACTTAAGCGATGTATTATAATTAGAAAAAAATGAAATGAGGTATCAATATGTACAATAATCAATTTTACAATCAGTTTTTCAATCCGCAGTATATAAACCCTGACTATTATAGGCAGAATCAGGAGCAAATAATGCACTATCAACAAGAGCAGAGCAAAGAAGTGCGCAATGTTGTAAAGGCAGTACATGACCTTTGCGAAGCTTATAAAAAGCTCGATCCTCAGCACCAGCAGGAAGCGTTCTATGCAGCCCTCGCTGAATTTGCTATAGGTTCGGGGTGGAATAATTGGTGAAAAGTTATGAAAAGTGTTTCGATGAAATCGGAAAGGAGTTATAATGAAACAGTTTATATATCTTGATCACGACGTTGTTAATTCTATCATTGCACAAGCCGAACACGGAATTGTTCTGTCAATCCTCAATGAAGATAGTAGTTCGGATTCAAAGTCCTCAGAAAAAAGCATTGATGTAAATTCAAATGGGAAAGTATCTGGCTCATTGTTGAGTATGATTAAGGCTGAGGTGGGGTTCGGCATCGGCAGAAAAAGAAATGAAGGACAGACTGTTGGTTCGGCTTCAAAAGATGTTGTTACTAAATCGTTGCATGACGCTGCATTTGATATTGCATATGATCACATAAATCCAATTGCAATAAACGATGATGATTCTGAATGCAATTATGGTACATTTATTGAGCTTGATCGTGTTTTTGATTTTATTGACCTTGATTATATAGAGAGACTTTTTTCAGAAGACGGACTTGTGTCATATTTAAAGAAGACTGAAAAGCAAAGAATAGAGGAAAGTGCCTCTCAGATAACTTCGTCAGTCAATCGTGAGCAACTTAGAAAAAAGCAACAAGAGATTCAAAAAGCAATTAAAAAAAGTATATCAGCAAGTAATGAACAATATGACAACATTCGCGATATTATAAAAATGTATAGGCAACTGGTTCCGTATAGCAGAATGCTTATTTCTAACGATGGCTTCTTGATACCATTGGATGACAATTACTTTAGAATTGACCCTCGTAATCTTGGATTCAAATATGGCGGACAAATGAAATGTGTAGGATATATTACTAATCTTATAGGAGAAGACTCAAATCCTAATGATGATGCAAACATATTTGCTACACTACAATTCTCTGTGAATGAAAGCCTAAGAGCATTGCTTCCAACTAACGAAAAAAATATTTATGTTGTTCATCCTTTAGCAGTATATTATGATACATTATTAAAAGATTAAATCTAATCAATTATAAAGGGAGTTATAATAATGACTGACTAAAAAATGTCCTTTTTGTGATTCAACAACTATACCAAGAAACACTGCACTTCGCAATATGCGAAGTGCTTTTTATTTTTTAAAACTTCTTAAAATCATCCAATAAAAGGATGGAAAAATACCGGATTTTCACACAAGCGTCACCAAATCATCGCATAAAAATACGAATCATTATTCAATTCAAACTACGAATCGAAAACAAGGCACATATCTATAAAACATTTGCACAAAAACGAACCCTCCTTTTTCGAACTGTTATCACATAGACTTCTGTGCTATGATGTATTTGAAACAGCTGTTCAGAATCTTGAAAAATGAATATCCTTCGCAGGAGTGATACACAGTAGTTAAATGTGTCGCGACAGCTTGGAGTGGCTTAGCGCATCGAGTTGTGAAAATACTTCTCTCACGTCACACAAGGCGAAATGAAAGGAACGGTACTGCGCAAGGGGGAAAATACATTCAAAAACAGGCTAATTTGTAAAAAGGATACTGCTCCCACATTTTGTTCTCTGCGAGTACAATTGTCACGCCGACAGGGACAGCAGTGGCAGCATATTGATGAGTGATGAAATGGCGTCCCTGGTGTCCCTGAGATGTTTGCAAACGCTGATATATCTTCACATATGGTCAGATGTAGTTGCAATAGTTCTTTAAATTATGCTGTCCCTGTGACTGATAATTGTCGCTTTGAATAGATTGAAATTGTTACCTGATTTTATACAAAACTGGAAAATCTAACCATAATACAATTAGAGGGCGAAAAAACGTGCTGTTTTTGCTTCAAATTGCATAAAGGATACTGCTCCCACATTTTCTCTTCTGTAAGTGATATGGTGACGGCAGTGACGGTAAAAATGGAGGTGGTGAAAATGCTGACCATGCCGTCACCTATACTTGACAAAAGTCTGTATACCGCTAAAAAGTCGGGTGACAGTAAAACTCGGGTGACGGTAAAGATACTGTCACGGCTGAGTTACTGTCACGCACAAGAACGTCCATATTTGACGCCGATACAGAAATCGGGGAGTTATCCCACCTGCGGCGGTGAAAGCGATTGTCGCGCAACGTGGAGCGAGTGTGGCGGCATTGGCATAAGGAGAAAACTATCGCTGACGGAGCAGTACAGGCGACGAAAGTATGAAATGCCAGCATCGCATTCGGCAGTCCGCCGAACGCTTGCTGGTCGGGGCGAACCCCGAGCCCCCTCTTAAAAATCGCACAAAGAAAGGAGCGTGATACAATGAGAAAACGAAACAGAACGATCACTATCCGCTGTACCGATGACGAGTACGAGCGTATACACAACAAGGCTGAACGGCACAAGCTGTCCCTCAGTGACTTCGTTCTCAGGTCGGCACTCGATAAGAAAATCATCGTGGCTGACGGACTGGACGAGGTCGCAAAGCAGCAGAAAGCTATCGGTCGGAACCTCAATCAGATAGCAATGCTGGCTCACGAAGGACGGCTCCACTCTGTCCGACTGGACGAGCTTATTGAACGGCACAGAGCAGTGACAACGGCAGTCTGCGACATAGCAAAGGTGGTGAAGTGATGCCCATAATCCATTTTATCAACAACAAAACTCAGACCGCTGGCGGTATGAAGAATGTCCTCAACTACGTCAGCAGAAAGGAAAAGACGGTCTCTGAGGACAAGCGTTTCGTGACCGGAGTCAACTGCTCACCCGAGACTGCTCTCGATGAAATGACCACGACTAAGAACCTGTTCCACAAAAACGACGGACGGCTGTACTATCATTTAGTGCAGAGCTTTCCGAGCGGATATGAAATCGAGCCCGAGCTCGCACACAAAATTGCAGTGGAGCTTGCGGAGAAAGCGTTCAACAAATATGAAGTTGTAGTGGCAACTCATATTGACAGAGAGCATATCCACTCACACTTCGTTTTCAACTCTGTAAGCTTCAAGGACGGGAAAAAATATCATTCAAACAAGGAGAGTGTCGAGCAACTGATGAAACTCAGCGATGAGATTTGTCAGAGGTATGGAGTTCATGTCCTCGACACTCCCAAGAAGAAAATGAATAAGGACTTCCTGTCCGACAGCGAATATAGGTCAGCCAAGCGTGGCGAGAGCTTCAAATGGGAGCTGATGAACGTCATAAACCAAGTCATGAAGCAAGCCAAAAGCAAGAAGCAGTTCTGCTATCTTATGAAACAGCAGGGCTACAATGTTCGGTGGGAGGACAACCGAAAATACATCACCTACAATTGCCCTAATGGCAGAAAGTGCCGTGACAATAAACTTCACGGTGACAAGTATAGAAAGGAGAATATGGAATATGAGTTCGAGACAAGAAGAATTGCAGCAGATGTACGACAAGGAATTGTCGGCAGCGGCGGACACTCAGCCGACAGTGGTGGTGCTCGATTCCAACTGGAGAGCGCTGATAGAATTGAACAAGCTGATATCGCAGGAGCAGCTGGAGATACTCACCAGACTCTCGGTGCTGGCGACGAAAGCGGATACAGAACAGGTGCTGAAAACAGTACGCTCCGAGCAGAAAAATACCATAGCGACCTGTCGGGAGCTGTTGAATCAAACGTCGGAAACCGCGACTTTAGCAGTCGAGCAGTTGAAGAAAGCAACAGCGGATCTGTCCTCACAGGCTGGGAAGCTGAACGAGGAATATGGCTCGAAGCTGAAAGAGCTCGACGAATACAAGCACAAGCTAAGATCAAAAGTAGCCAAGTGGATAGTGATCTCGCAGTCAGTCTTGATAGCATTGTCGGCAGCGTTACAGCTATGGCTTCGATGATCGAGGACGAGTCTGCCGACGATACCGAGTATGCTCGGGAGCACGTTGACAGCAAAGCACTTGCCGAGGAACGAGAGCGTAAGGAAGCTCACGGAATACACATGGGATAGTCCTGTGAGGTGTGCTTTGTTTCAACAGTCGGTTTTCGTCAGGTCTGATGAATGGATTTCGACAGCGAGCTGTGGTATGATTGTTGGTCGGGAGGTGACCGCGGCAATGAAGTTGCAGGATCTATACTACGGAAACGTCATACCGTGTCAGCACGATGTGAGGAAGGACTCCGACTATGCAAAGCGAAGTCTGGTGCTGCTTGAAATGTGCGATACACTGGAGAAACGGCTGTCGGCTGACGATAAGAAGCTGCTGAACGAGATAACGGATATGCAGGGAATGCTGTCCGAGACAATGGTAACGGAGAGCTACATACAGGGGTTTCGTGACTGCGCCGAGCTTATCATAGATGTGATGTTCGGCAGGAGCGAGAACCTGAAATAACATAATAATTAAACGGAATGGGTACGGTAAAACACCGTACCCATTTTCGTATCAAAAAGGAGAATGTTAAAATGAACAATTCAAATCACAT
>Ga0256404_1002282_pt1 | contig 42879 bp, 46 predicted proteins | sample RumenRJG_01DNA_FD_185990 | JGI IMG/M metagenome (GOLD analysis project Ga0256404, IMG submission 185990) | Bovine rumen microbial communities from Lethbridge, Alberta, Canada - RJG_01 | ecosystem: Host-associated > Mammals > Digestive system > Stomach > Rumen | place: Canada: Alberta | collected... | reverse complement strand
CGCACTGTCGATCTCCTCCATCCGGTTGAGGGCCTCCTCGACCTTCCTGGCACAGTTGGCACAGTCGATCTCGATACCGTAGACGTGCCTCACCGTCATTCCTCCCGGATGTGTTCGAGGGCGGTGTCGAGGATCTCCATGATATGGTGGTCGCAGATGGAGTAGTAGATCTGCTTGCCCTCCCTGCGGGACTTGACGAGATGGGCGTCCTTGAGGGTCTTCAGCTGATGCGAGACCGCCGAAACGGACATCCCGACCGCGAGGCTGATGCCCTGTACGCACATCTCTGCGCTGTGGAGTGCCCACAGTATGCGCAGGCGGGTGCTGTCCCCGAAGATTTTGAAGAAATCGGAGAGTTCCATCACGGTGTCGTCGTCGAGCATCTCTTCGCGGATCTTTTCCTGGAAGGAGTCCTCGCAGCATTCGCAGTCTTTTTCTGTCATGGGGGCCGCCATCGTTTGATTGATTGTTCAATTGAACAATTATTCAATTAATAAAACTTGCCCTGCGGTTGGTCTGATATAGGACCAATCATTCTACGTAGTATAGGAGAGACGTCCATGGATGCCAAGGAAGCCGAACAGCTGTGCGTGGAAGCGGTGCAGATAATCACCAGGGAGAGCACCGATGAGGAGAACCGCCGTGCGGCCGACCTCTTCCGCAGCGTGGCGGATGCCGGTTATTCTCAGGGCATGTTCGGTCTTGCCGAGCTCTACATGGCCGGCAAGGGTGTCGGGAAGGACGTCGCCAAAGCGGTGGAACTCTACCGTCAGGCCGCTGAAAAGGATAACATCCCCGCGATGTTCAGATTGGGGGATATGTATTCCACCGAGGACGGGCCCTATTTCGATCCCGGCAAGGCCTTCGAATGTTTCACCAAATGCTGCGAGGGAGGGTTCACCCCCGCCTTCAACTATCTCGGTGACCTCTATTTCTACGGTGTGGGGACGGAGAGGGACGCTGCGAAAGCGTCTGAGATGTACGGCAAGGGTGCACAGGCCGGCGACGGTTCCGCAGCGTTCAAGCTCGCCTGCATGTATGAGGGCGACATGGGTATCGATGCCGACGAGGAGCGTGCCAAGGGTCTGTTCCTTCAGGCCGCAAGATTCGGGGTCCCGGAGGCCATGTTCCGTCTCGCGGTCTTCGCTTACGAGGGGAAGGTCGAAGGAGGCAAGCCCCTGGCTGCCGAATGGTACTCCCGCTGTGCCGAACAGATCCCCATCGCCAGATTCAACCTTGCCACCATGTACTTCACCGGGGACGGTGTGTCCCAGGACAAGGAGAAGGCATTCAGTCTCTACCTCCCGCTGGCGGATTCGGGTGATGCCGATGCCGCTTTCCAGATCGGGAGGATGTACCTGAACGGAGAGGGTGTGCATGCCGACCCGCAGAAGGGATTCGAGTACATCGGCAAAGCTGCCAAGGGTGGACATTCCGAGGCTGCCATGCTGTTGGAGAATCTGCGCAGGCGTCAGAACACGCAGATAATCAAAATCGACGGAACCGATTGATTCCTCTCTTTGGCCAGCAAACTTTGTTAGTCATACCTAAATTTTACAGAAGAGGTTTAATATTACCTAACAAATTCAGTTGGCATGGATTTAGTCATTCCTAAAAATAGGTTAGACCAAACCGCCGCGGAATCCGCCAGAAAGAAGGCGTACGTGACGGCTATAATCCTTGCACTTGTTTTAGCCAGTTTCTTACTGGTCCTGACCAGCCCTGTGGCGGATGCGGAGGAAGACGCACCTTTGAAACTCGATGGTCAGAAGACATTCTATCTCGAGGGTAAGGAGGTCACCGCCGATGCTTACGCATACTGCGGCATCATTTATGTTATAACAAATGAGACAGAGTCCGAAGAGGAGATGGCCGTATACGGCGTCGATCCCGCTTTCACCGGGGCCTACATCTCTCTCAACACAGTCACCGTCGAAGAGGTTGCCTACGCAATCACCGGCGTCGTGACAGCAAAGGATGTGACGGACAACAACTATTCTTCCGTTGCAGCCTCCAAACCTCTGATTCTCTGTGATTCTATGTTCCACTTCGAGAAGGACTGTTTCAAGAACCTTCCCGCAGGACTCACCCTAATCGCAGCAGCACCCTCCGAGGATATGTCCGAGGAGGAGGCCACCGCGTACACCGAGTCTCTGAAAGCGGCCAACACCGGATACGGTTCGGACATCACTGCCGTCAACGACTCGATGCCCTGTGTCACCTTCACCTTCGCCAAGGGAGAGATCTCCTATCCCCAGGACAAATACCAGAACCAGGAGATGGAGTCCTTCAGCGCCTATACCGGCATCACCATGGCACTCCCCGAGTGCGGTTTCGAGTACCCCTGGTACGAGCTCGGTGCATGGGTCCAGGGAGAGAGCGAGGAGTTCGCAGGCGACTGTGCCAGCATCACCTTCCTTGACGGAAAGATCTATGTTGACGGAGCCGACAGCGGAGTCTCTGCAACCGCAGGTTCCTCTCTCGCACTCACCGCCAGCTGGGCGGAGAGCGATGTCGACGGCAACAAGTTCGGAGATTATCCCCTCTACTACATGTGGATCACTTCTGCGATTGTTATCATCCTGTTTGTAATCGGTATCGGACTTGTCGTATACCGCATCGTCCAGAGGAGGAATGCAGCATGAGCACCTTCAAGGACATGGCAGTGGGCGACATCGCCGTCGTCACCAACGTATCCGGCAGCGGACAGCTCAGGAAACGTATGCTCGATTTCGGACTGACCCGCGGAGCCAAGGTCGAACTCATCAGGAAGGCACCTCTGGGCGATCCCATCGAGATCCAGCTCAGGGGCTTTAGGCTCACCATTAGGAAGGTCGAGGCCGACATCGTCGAACTCGACATCATCACCCCCGCCAAGGAGGTATCTGAATGATTACAGCAGCACTTATCGGAAACCCCAACAGCGGAAAGACAACCGTTTTCAACAAACTCACCGGCTCCATCCAGAAGACCGGTAACTGGCCCGGTGTCACCGTCGAGAGGAAGGAAGGATTCATCAGGGGATACTCCAAGGACAAGATCCTTGTAGTCGATCTGCCCGGTATCTACTCCCTCTCCCCCTACTCCCCCGAGGAGGTAGTCTCCCGCGACTACCTTATCGGAACCGCCAGCGACAATCCCGACGTGGCCATCAACATCCTCGACGCATCCAACCTCGAAAGGGGTCTGTACCTGCTGACCCAGGTAGCGGATCTCGCCATCCCGATGGTGGTCATCCTCAACATGACCGATGTCGCCGAGAAGAGCGGTATGGTCGTGGATGCGGCCAAGCTCTCCGAGGTGCTCGGATGCGAGGTCGTCGAGACCGTGGGAACCAAAGGACAGGGAACCGCAGCAATCGCGGAAGCGGTTCAGCGTGCCTACGATTCCAAGAAGGTCCCCAACAAGATCGACTACGGTGCCCAGTTGGAAGACTGCATCACCAAGGTATCCGAAGCCATCGGATCGGGACTCAGGCCCGAACTCGTCAGGTGGGCATCCATCAAGCTCATCGAGAGGGACAGCATGGTCCTCGAGAGCCTCGAGAAGAACGAGGTCGACGCAGGACTGGAAATCGTCTCCGCCTTCGAGAAGGAGGCCAACGACGACGGTGTCCAGATCGTCGCCACCGCCAGGTATGAGGCCGGGTCCAGGATCCAGGCCGCCTGTCTCACCAAGTCCGAGAATGCCGTCTCCGGCAGCAGGCTCTCCGACAAGATCGACTCCATCCTCATCAACAGGGTGGCAGGTATCTTCATCTTCATCGCCATCATGTACGTGGTCTACTACATCTCCGTACAGACCATCGGTACCATGGGTGTGGACTTCATCAACGACGGATTCGACGCATGGGTCTCCCACAATCTCGGAAAGGCCCTTCTGAATGCGGGTGTCGATCCCTTCCTCCACGACCTGATCATTTCCGGTATCATCGGAGGTGTGGGAGCAGTCATCGGATTCCTCCCGCAGATCATCGTACTGTTCTTCTGCCTTGCCATCCTGGAGGAGTGCGGTTACATGGCACGTGTCGCGTATCTGCTCGACCGTATCTTCTACCGCTTCGGACTCTCCGGAAAGGCCGTCATCCCCGCCGTCATCGGTATCGGATGCGGTGTTCCCGCCATCATGGGAACCAGGACCATCGAGGACGAATCCAACAGGAACGTCTCCGTGATGTGCACCACCTTCATGCCCTGCAGCGCCAAGCTGCCCATCATGACCGTCGTCATCGCGGCGTTCTTCCACGCATCCGCAGCCGTTACCCTCGGAATGTATCTGCTGGGAATCGTCATGATCCTGCTGTCCGGTCTCTTCCTCAAGAAGTTCCCCGGATTCATCGGAAAGCCCTCGCCCTTCGTCATGGAGCTGCCCGTCTACCACTGCCCCATGCCCGGCAACGTGATCACCTCCGTCGTGGAGAAGTCCTGGGCGTTCGTCAAGAAGGCAGGAACCCTGATCCTGCTCTCTGCGGTCATCATTTGGCTGCTCGCATCGTTCGGAACCGTCGACGGAAAATGGTTCACCTACCTCGGTGACAACACCACCACCGGGTCCTACCTCTCCGCCATCGGTAACGCATTCTCCTGGATCTTCGTGCCGCTCGGATTCGGCGAACATTGGGAGCTCTCCGTAGCTACCATCACCGGTCTGCTGGCCAAGGAGAACCTGCTGGGAACCGTTGCGGTCCTGATCAACTCCGCTGTCGACGGCGATGATTTCATCACCTCTGCCGCACTCGCAAGTTTCACCACTTCCGGAATCGCCATGTCGATGCTCATCTTCAACCTGCTCTGCGCACCCTGTTTCGCGGCCATCGGAGCCATGAGGAGGGAGCTCGGAACCTGGAGGAAGACCCTCATCGCGATTCTCTACCAGTGTGCAACAGCATACGGAGTGTCTGCCATCTTCTATCAGTTCTGGCTGATAAGCACGGGCGGATTCAGCTGGATGATTATCTTCGCGATAATCGCCATCATCGTACCTGTGTACGTGATTGCAGTGCCCAATTCCGTCGAGAGGATCTATGCTCTTCTCGGAAAGGTAAAGGCACCCAAGGCCGAGGCTGAGTGATATGAACCTGGCAACCTTCGTCGTCGGAGCTCTCGTGGTGCTCCTCCTCGCACACGCTGCCTACCGCGTGTACAGGATGGCGCGCAACAACGACCTCTGCTATGCCTGCCCCCATGCGGGAAAGTGCGGCGGAGGCCGCTCCAAGATCAACTGCACGATCCGTCAGGACGAGCAGAATTAAACCCATTTTCAGGGGGTTTTAGGACCCCCTGAACCAAAATTTTAGTTTTCGCTAAATTTGTGTCCAGCAAATTTAGGAATCTTTAAATATCTCTCGGGAACATTCTCCACGCATGAACACAGTCACCATCATAGTGGCCCTGATTCTCGTCGCCGTGATAATCTGCGCCGCCTACGGAAGCTACAAGAACTTCCACGAGGAGAAGTGCTGCGGAGGCGACAGGAACTGTACCTGCGGAGAGACCAAGCACTGCTCCCTCAGGAAAGAAGACTGATTCTTGCGTTCCTTTTCAATATCAATCGGTTCCGATTCCCATCTCCGAAGCGATGCTTTTCAGACGTGTATCGGAACTGATCAGTACCGTTTCTCCTGGTTCGGAATGAAGGTCCGACAGGCACATAGAGAGCATCGTTCCATCGGGGATGCCCCCGTTGGTCCTGTCCGTGGATACCACTGACTGTACAGAGAGACCTTGTTCCTCCAGGAACCTTCTGACGTACATCTCGTAGCAACCGGAGATGACCGAGACATTCGCTCCCGAGCGGATGAGTTCTTTCACCCTCGAAAGATTCTCTTCCATGGGAGTGATGAGACCGAAATGACTGTCGAAGAGTCCGATGTACAAGGTCATGAAATCGCGGAAACGGCAGGTGCATCCCGTATAGTATTCGGAGAAGAGTCTGTCCAGGGGAAGCGATACGTAGTCCTTCAGCCGTTCCCTTTCGAAGGGGATGCTGAACTGTGCGAAGGCCTCGGAGAACACTTTCTCGAAGCATCCGTCGGCATCCGCCAAAGTCCCCTCGAACTCTACTATATAATTCATTCCATCCTTCCCGATGTGTTTTCCCTTTTTGATTTTTGCCCGCGGACGAATCTCCTCGTTAAGGCCGTATTCCGTACGGATTACTGGGTCGAAAAAATGCATCCAACATCATCATTAAAAAGGGTGAGCAAGTTTTTCGAATTATGAAGAGCGACATCGAAATCGCACAGAGCGCGAAAGTCGAGCACATCAACGATATTGCAAAGAAGATCGGCCTTACCCCCGAGGACCTCGAGCCCTTCGGAAAGTATGTCGCCAAAGTCCCTCTCGACGTCCTTGACCGTGTGGGCAAGGATAAGAAGGACGGAAAACTCATCCTCGTGACCGCCGTTACCCCCACCCCCGCCGGAGAGGGAAAGACCGTCACCACCATCAGTCTTATCCAGGGTCTTTCCGCCATCGGAAAGAACGTCGTCGGAGCCCTCAGGGAGCCTTCCATGGGGCCCACCTTCGGAGTGAAGGGAGGAGCCACCGGAGGAGGAAACGTTCAGGTCTACCCCATGTGGAAGATCGACCTCGAGTTCACCGGGGACATCCACGCCGTGGCAGCCGCCCACAACCTGCTTTCCGCAGTCCTCGAGAACAACCTCGTCAGGGACAACCCCCTGAACATCGACCCCACCAGGATCGTATGGAAGAAGACCGTCGACATGAACTGCCGTGAGCTCAGGAAGATCATCGTCGGTCTCGGAGACACCAAGCTCAGCGGAGGAGTCCCCCACGAGAGTGGATACCTCATCACCTCCGCATCCGAGATCTCCGCCATCCTCGCACTTGCCAAGGACTACGCAGACCTGAGGAAGCGGCTCGAGAGGATCGTCGTCGCATACACCTACGACAACCAGCCTGTCACCGCCGGCCAGCTCGGTTGCGTCGGTTCCATGATGGTCATTCTCAGGGAGGCCCTCATGCCCAACCTCGTACAGACCCTCGAGGGACAGCCCGTCTTCATCCACGGATTCCCCTTCGCCAACATCGCCCACGGAAACAACTCCATCATCGCCACCAAGGCCGCCGTCAAATTCGGAGACTATGCGGTCACTGAGGGAGGTTTCGCCGCCGATCTCGGAGCAGAGAAGTTCATGGACATCGTCTGCAGGCAGTCCGGCATCAGGCCCGACTGTGTCGTGATCGTCGCCACCGTCAGGGCACTCATGCACCACGGAGGCGCGGATGTCAAAGACCCAGCCACCCTCACCACCGAGGCACTCGAGCGCGGATTTGCCAACCTTGACAAGCACATCGAGAACATGAGGTCCTACGGAGCACCTGTCATCGTATCCATCAACCACTTCGCATTCGACGACCCCGCCCACATGGACATGATTCGCAAGCACTGCGAGAAACTCGGTGTGGAGGTCGCTCAGAACGACGGATTCCTCGAGGGAGGAAAGGGAGCCGTGGAGCTTGCCGAGAAGGTCGTCAAGATCTGCGACACCACCAAGACCGACTTCAAGTTCTGCTACCCCGACGACTGTTCCGTCAAGGACAAAATCAAAGCGGTCGCCACCAAGATCTACGGTGCCGACGACGTTGTCTACTCCGACCTCGCAGAGAAGTCCATTAAGACCCTCGAGGAGCAGGGATACGGCAAGCTGCCTGTCTGCATCGCGAAGACCCAGTACTCCATTTCCGACAACGCTGCACTCAGGGGCGCACCCAAGGGATGGAAGCTTCAGGTCAGGGAGGTCAACCTCTCCGCAGGAGCAGGATTCATCGTCCCCGTCTGCGGTTCCATCATGCTGATGCCCGGACTCGGAAAGGTCCCCGCAGCCATGAACATCGATCTTACCGACGACGGTAAGATCATCGGTCTTCACTGAATCTCCTTACAGGGGCTTCGGCCCCTGAATCTTTGCACAGTTTCCATACCTGCTAACTTGCTAATTGTAGTCTGCCTGTTTTATCCAGCCCTACAGCGAATGCTTCAGCATGGAAAAAAACACATCCATAGACTGCGAGCGGAACGTGAACACAAGAGAAGATCAGGCTTTTAAGTGCATCATCACGGACAAGGATATCCTCTCCGCACTTATCGGGGGAATAGTCCCGGAGTTCAGAGGCCTCGGAAAGGAAAGGATCATCGATTGTCTCACCCTTGATACGGACGGCAGAACTGTCGTGGGGAGGAATGTGGAACATCCCTCTCCCTATAACGGGCCTATACTACTCGATTCCGTATTCGATTTAAAATCACCCGTTGAGGGGCAGATGAGTCTGATTGTAGCCATCGAGGCCCAGGGCAGGAAGATGAACAAGGAGGACTTGTACAATCGGGAACTATATTATTCGAGCAGACTCATTTCCGATCAGGCGATGCTACACACCAGTAAGAAGGAGTTGTATGCCTCTCTGAGGAAAACGGTGGCTATCTGGGTCATGCTGTCGCCGGATTCGAAAAATCGGAACACTATCATTCATGATTACCGTGCGAGGGAGTGTTCGGACCGTCCAGGAAAAATCTACAGAAGTCCTTTGGATAAGACGGATATCTACGAGGTGAATGTTGGTTCTTATGAGGATTCTCCGAGGGAACCGGTCCTTGGAATGCTTAATCTGTTGTTTGCGAACAATCTGGACAATGAGGCCAAGGCACTCAACCTTAAGAAAAACTATGATATCGATGTAAGTGGTACTATACTCGAGGAGGCGAACAGAATGGGTGCGTTGGCCGAGGACATGGAAATAATGCGCGAGGAAGCCCGTGAGGAGGGCCTCGAGGAAGGACGTAAGGAAGGACGTGCTGAAGGACGCGAGAGAGTCATATCCGAATTTGTAGATTATTATTGTGAGGAGATTCGGAGTATGATTCTTGAAAGGAACATCTCCGTTGAGGATGCGATTGCGGAATTACGCATACCTGCAGGGTGCCGTGAACCCATAATCGAGAAGCTCCGGAATTCCAAGTGATCCGCATTCTAAAACATCTGTTTTTCAGGTAACCGCAGGGTTCAAGATTCTGCCGTTACCAATCATTTTTGCAACTTATCAGGGGTGCGCTCCACAGTGTGCTGGGCCTGCCCGAAATAATCATCAAAAAGGGGCCATAGGTGAGGGTCCCATCCCCTCTGACCTATGGTCAAACGCAAACAGGGAACCGGATTGGATGTGGAGGATGTGTTTCCTGCCTGCAAGTATACGATGCGTTCATGGTTTATATATTTTTGCTAATTGCATTTTAGCAAATAGATTTGTTAAAAGAAAACCAACGACCCAGACGTGCCGGATCGTTGGTTTTGGTTCAGTTCGAAATTTTGCCGTCAGCCATGTCGTACCAGCGGTTCGCCTCATCGGCATCCTTATCAACTGCGTCACCCGTAGCATACATGTCACCGAGGAGGATCTGAGCACCCTTGTGTCCGTGAATGGCTGCGGTGGAAAGCCACTTCACGGCTTCGCGGGAGTCCTGGTCGGTACCTGCGCCGGTCTTGTACAGCTGCCCGAGGACGAACTGTGCTTCCTTGTGTCCGCCGTTGGCGGAATCGAGCATGAGGGTGAACGTCTTGTCAAGGTCCCTGTCGACCCCGTTGCCGTCCATATATAGAAGACCCAGCTCGTACATTGCTCTGATGTCCCCATCCTCCGCACACCTCTCGAAGAGGGCTGCTGCCTTGGCCGGGTCGGCCTCTATGCCGTATCCGCGGATGTAGATCTTGGCGAGGAAGTAGGCGGCGTTCATGTTCTCTTTGTCAGCCGCTCTCTGGAGCCATTTGCGGGCGAGGGTGAAGTCCCTTGCGATGCCCTGGCCGCGAGCATAGACAAGACCCAGATAGAACTCCGCATCGGAGACTCCCTGGTCTGCTTTGGAGGATAAAATGGACAATGCCGCGGAATAATCGTCCTCCGCCTTGTTCCTGATGACGAACTTGGCCCACTCAAGGGGTTCCATTTGTCCGTCGGGCCCTCCTATCATGTCCCGACCATCATCGATAACGTTATTAATGTTTCTCGGGAAGGTCTTCCTTCCGAAGGAGATGCTGCAGAGTGCTACATTCCTGAGAGTTGTCGTTGAGCGTGTTTTCCTATCCATGATTAACCAATCGTCGCCTTCAGCATATAAAGTTCACAGGGGGAGGTCACCGAAAGTGAGCGAAAGTGAGAATTCGGCTTTTTCCCCTATTTTTTATAATAGGTTATACTAAGGAAGGGTGATGAATAACGATACCGTTCGCGTCGTCGACCAATATGCCGCCAGCATCCGTTCCTGGATGGATCTCGGCTCCGGCGAGCGCGACATGAATAAAGCATTTTCAAAGGCCAGGGACGGGGCCGACCGCAGTCCCGAGGCCGCATACCTCTATGGTATGTTCCTTTACACGGGCACCTGCACCGATGCCGACGTTTCCAAAGCGGAGGAGATGTTCAGGAAGGCCTCCGAAGGCGGCTACGAGCCTGCCTCCATCGTGCTGGAGGAGATGGGGAGGAACCCCGCCGACGTACAGGCAAACCTCATGAAGCAGCGCATGCTCGCAGAGCAGAGGGATCCCGTCGCCTGCAAGGCACTTTTCCCGCTCTACGACACCGGCAAGGACTCCGCCGGCAAGAGGGGTCCCGCTCTCAAGAACCATGCCGAGGCCATCAGGCTGTACACCCCCTGTGCCGAAGCCGGCGACAAAGACGCCCTGAACACCATCGGATACATGTATCTCAAGGGAAAAGGGGTGCCCAAGGACAGGGACCTGGCCCTCAAGATGCTTAAGGAGGCTACAGAGAAAGGCTGCGGAGAGGCGGCCCACCGTATCGCCGTCATGTACGACACCGGTGCCGATTTCACCGATCCCGACCTCGACCGTGCCGTGCAGTGGTATCAGCGCGCCGCCGACCTGGGATATCCCGACGCACAGTATGCCCTGGCAGGCATCCTCCAGATGAAGGACACCAAATACTACAATGCAGCACGTGCCGTCAAGTACCTCATCGCCGCCGCCGACGGCGGTCAGATCGAGGCCTGCCACCAGCTGGGTCTTCTGTACGCTTACGGAAGCAACGGCGTCCGCAGGAGCGTTCCCAAGGCGAGGAAGTACCTCACCGCGGCATGCGAAGGCGGATACGACCAGGCCATGGTGGACTACGCCAACATGTGCTTCGAGGGACAGGTGCTGCCCAGGGACATGGCCACCGCGGCGAAATGGTTCGTGAAGGCAGCGGAGCACTACAACGGTATCGCACAGTATGCTCTGGGATGCATGTACGGCAACGGATACTACTTCGACCAAAGCGACGAAGAGGCAGTCAAGTGGTTCCAGGAGGCCGCCGAGGGAGGAGAGCCCAACGCCCAGTACGCACTCGCCTGCTTCTACTACGAGGGCAGGGGAATCCAGCAGGACGACAAGAAGGCCGTCGCCTGGTTCCAGGAGGCAGCCGAGCAGGGACACCCAGGCGCCATGTCGTTCATGGCCATGTTCATGATTAACGGAAAGGGCGTGGACAAGGATGTCGAGGGAGGTCTCGACATGCTCAGGAAGGTGGCCGACAGCGGATATCCCGAGGCACAGTTCTACCTCGGCAAGCTCTATCTGGAAGGAGAGGTCGTGGAGCAGGACATCCCCTACGCGAAGAAGATGCTCACCCTCGCCGCCAGGCAGGGCGATCCCGACGCCGAGAGGCTGCTCGAGACACTCAAGAAGTGAGGAAAAGGAGGAAAAACCATGGACAGACGTATTTCCAAGGCGGCGGAGGAAGGCAACATCTACGCCATGCTGTCCATGGCCTACATGCACCACAGGGGCATCGACTCCGAGTTTGATCCGCAGCTGGCCATCGAGGAGTACAAGATGTCCGCCTCACGCGGATGCGCCCGCGCCAAGTGGGAGCTGGCTAAGATCTACCGCGACGGGGACATAGTTGAACCCAATCCTTACGAGTTCATGCATTGGGTGACCGCCGCGGCCGATGCCGGAATCCCGGAGGCCATGATGGACCTGGTGGTCCGCTACAGATGCGGAATGTTGGTCCTCAAGGACCCATCGATGGCATTGGAATGGCTCCGCAAGGTCGCGGAGCAGAACTATCCCCTCGGGGAGTTCTTCATGGGCTGTGCCTATCTCCAGGGATGGACCATGGAGAAGGACCCCGAACAGGCCGAGAGCTATTTCCAGAGGGCCCGCGAACACGGAGATGCCGATCTGTTCATCCGTTTCGGCCGCAACTTCGAGTTCGGCATGGCAGGCATCGGTGTCGATTTCGAGAGGGCGAAGTACTGGTACAAGTGCGCCGCCGATATGGGCTCGGACCGCGGATACTACTCGCTGCTGGCAGTAGAAAAGATCGCCAAGGGCGGCAGGTACGAGACCCCTGAGGAGAGGGACCGCAGCTTCAACGACCTTCCCAGTGTGCAGGAGGTCAGGCGCCGCAACAAGCTCCTGGAAGAAGGGGACATCGACATGGAGCAGGGCTATTACGACAAGGCTGTCGAGCGCTACATGAAAGCGGCCGATCTCGGAAATGCTGAGGCTCTTTACATGCTCGCCATCCTCTACCATGACGGAGAGATCGTCAGGCGCAACGACGACGTCTCCTACGATTACCTCGACCGTGCGGCCATTGCTGGGTCTACCGATGCACAGCTCCAGCTGGGCAAGATCTACGAGGAGGGCCGCGGACGTAAGCAGGACCTCGATCAGGCCTTGGAGATGTATGCGATGGCGGTCGCCAACGGCAACCTCATCGGATATTACGAGCTTAGCAGGTTCATGGACCACCCGGAGAAGTTCGTCCGCCAGCGTTACAGGATCGTGAGATGAATGGGATTCCAGCAGGTCCTCAAGAAGGCATCCGCGGGAGACCCCCGCGCGCGTAACGCCCTCGGTTACATCTACTATCGCGGTGACGGTGTCGAGAAGAACCTGGAGAAGGCTTTCCAGTGGTTCAACCTCGCCGCTGAATCGGGGGACCCGGAGGGCGAATGCAACGCCGCCCACATGCTCGTCCACGCCGAGGGAACCAATGCCAATCTGGATGAGGCAATCCGCTTATACACCCACTCCGCAGAGCAGGGATATGTCATTGCGATGTTCAATCTGGCACATATGTATTCGGACGGTCTCGGCGTGAAGCAGGACTGGTCGAAAGCGATCGAATGGTACACCAAGGCGGAGGAGGGAGGCAACGTCCTCGCCTGCTACCGTCTGGGAGTCATCTACGAAGAGGGAAGGGGGACCGATAAGGATCCCGCACTCGCCGAGAAGCGCTACCTGAGGTGTGCCGATGTGAAGTACACCAAGGCAATGGTCCGCCTGGGAGCGATGTACCTGCGCGGAGACACGGGTCAGAAGAAGGTGTCCGCCGCCGTCAAACTGTTCAGTCAGGCCGCTGAGGAAGGGGATCCCGATGCCATGTGCTGGCTCGGCAAACTCTCTCTTTCCGGGGAAGGCATGGTGAAGAGCACCAACAATGCCAAGAAATGGCTCTCCAAAGCTTCCATAAGAGGTAATGAGGAGGCCAAGGAACTTCTGTCCCAGCCTCCGTTCGTTTGAGAGAATGTACTTTTTTATACACTGATGAACGATAGTTTTAATTGTGTGCGGGTATAGAGACATCCGAATCATATGAGGATGAACGAGGAACAGCTTGAGCTCGTAAAGGGCCTGCTGAGCACAATCAAGGACAGGAGCCCGTTCTACAGGAACAAATTCAAGGATATCGATGTCACCAAGATTACCGATCAAGCATCCTTCGAGTCGCTCCCGTTCACCGATAAGGGTGATCTGCGTGAGGCCTATCCCCTCGGTATCATGGCCGTCCCCCAGTCGGAGGTCGTGAGGATCCATTCATCTTCAGGTACCACCGGTACCCCCGTCGTCATCCCTTACACGAAGCGCGATGTGGAGGATTGGGCCATCATGTTCGAGAGGTGCTACCGCATGGCCGGTATCACCAAGGACGACAGGATCCAGATCACTCCCGGTTACGGTCTGTGGACCGCCGGAATCGGTTTCCAGGCTGGAGCTGAGAGGCTCGGCGCCATGGTCATTCCGATGGGTCCCGGAAACACCGAGAAGCAGCTCAGGATGATGCAGGACCTGGAGAGCACTGTTCTCTGTTCCACCTCCTCGTACGCACTGCTCCTGGCGGAGGCCATCAAGAAGGAGGGTCTGAAGGACAACATCCATCTCAGGAAAGGAATCATCGGTTCCGAGAGGTGGGGTGCCAAGATGCGCAGGAGGATCTCCGAGGAACTTGGAATCGAACTCTACGATATCTACGGACTCACCGAGATCTACGGTCCCGGAATCGGTATCAGCTGCAGATGCGGCACCGGGATGCACGTCTGGGAGGATTACCTCTATTTTGAGGTCATCGACCCGGTTACCCTGAAGAACGTTCCCGACGGAGAGGTTGGAGAACTTGTCATAACCACTCTCCGCAAAGAGGGAGCACCTCTCATCAGGTACCGCACCCACGACCTCACCCGTATCATCCCTGGACAGTGCCGCTGCGGGAACAGGTTCAACCGTATCGACATCATCACCGGCAGGACCGACGATATGATCAAGGTCAAGGGAGTCAACATGTTCCCCGCCCAGTTCGAGGAGGTACTTGCTTCGGTACCCGGTGCGAGCAGCGAATACCAGATCCGTATTGAGCACGTGGACGGGAAGGACCAGCTCACCTTATTGTTCGAATCCGGTGAGGCACCCGAGAACTATGCCCGCATCGAGGCCGATGTGGTGAAGCGTTTCAAGGATGTCGTCGGACCCCTCATAATCGCGAAGGCGGTCGGTCTGCAGGAACTCCCCCGCAGCGAGAAGAAGACCGCCCGCGTGGTCGACATGAGATACCGCTGATCACTCTTGCCAAAGTCTTCCGTAGTCGTTCCATTCCCCGTACATCCTGCCTGCCTTCGTCTCCGAAATGAGATGTGCCAGCATGCGTTCGTAAGCGGCGGGGTCGCGTTTCTTGAAAAATGTTATGTTGTACACCCTCACACGCTGATACAGTGGAGGGAACTGCCTGAAGCGGGACCATACACGGGCCTTCTTCAGTGCCGCTTCTATTTCAGGATCAACGCTGAAACTGCGGGGGCCCATGGGAGGGAGCACCTTCCTGCCGGCATCGGTCATAAGACCCAGACGTTCCAGACGGCGTACTCTTTCTTTGTTGAGTTCGCTCCAGGGACCCTTGGGAGTCCTAGGCGAGAATCTCTGCAGACGGCGGTCACCGACGATCTTCTGGGTGCTGTCGATCCATCCGAAGCATAGTGCTACTTCTACGGCATCGAGATAATAGAATCCGTCAGGATCGGTCGGACGCCCGCGCCGGAGCTCCAGCCAGCATTCCTTCTGGGAATCGTGGTTGGCTTCCAGCCAGCGGCGGAAGGATTCGGCGTCGGAGAGGGGCAGGACGTTGTCCATGCTCAGTTCTTCTCGCCGATGAGTACCATGTACGCAAGGAGAGCTTCGAGCTGGATCTTCTCGTTGCTTCCTTCGATGATGCGGAACTCGATCTCACCGGTCTTATCGATGAGTTTGACTTTGGACTCGGTGTCCACGCTGAGCTTGAAGATCTGAGAATGCATCTGGCGGATGATGTCCTGTCCGGACAGACCGTAGTCGATCATGACCTTGTCGAGCTTCGAGCTGGCCTCGGTGAATCTGCCGGCCAGGGCGGAGGTGAGGATGCCCATGATCTCGTCCTCGTTGGCGGAACCGGATACCTTGGAGATGACGTCGACGGAGATGGGGACGCCGAGGGAATCAGCGGTCTGGAGGGTGTTGACGGCCCTCCTCATGTCTCCCCTGGAGATGTAGACGAGTGCGTCGAGTGCTCCCTCCTCCACCTCGAGGGATTCTTCCTTGCAGATCCTCTCGAGGTACTCGCGGATATCCTCGTTGCTGAGGGGCCTGAACCTGAACACGGCGCATCTGGACTGGATGGGGTCGATGATCTTGGAGGAGTAGTTGCATGAGAGGATGAATCTGCAGGTCTTGGAGTATTTCTCCATGGTCCTTCTGAGAGCACCCTGCGCATCGTTGGTAAGGGCATCGGACTCGTCGAGGAAGATGATCTTGAACTCGGCACCGTCGACGGGGGCGGTCCTGGCGAAGTCCTTAATCTTTCCCCTTACTACGTCGATACCCCTGTCGTCGGAGGCGTTGAGCTCGATGAAGTTGCCCCTCCAGCTGTCGCCGTACATGCTCCTGGCGAGGGCCAGGGCGCAGGTGGTCTTACCGGTTCCGGGGGAACCGGCGAACATCAGGTGGGACATGTTCTTAGCTTCCACGTATCCCTTCAGCCTGTCGGTGATGCTCTTCTGGCCCACGACCTCGTCCAGGGTCTTGGGCCTGTATTTCTCCGTCCAAATCTCGTTCATTGTCCTTCCTCAGAATTTCCTAAGCAGTTTGTCGAGTCCCATGGAGACCGCGTTGTTCTCGTAGATGCGGGGGTCCTCGGTGAACATGTCGATGAAGAATCCGTCGTTGCCGTATATCCTGACGAATCCCTTGTCGTTGAGCTGTGTGAAATGATAGTGCATGAGCTCGAACCTCAGGCCCCACGACCCGCGGCTATGCTCCTCGGGAGAGATGACGACGCGGCAGAAGTCCTCCGACCGCCATTTCTTCACGGTGACCACCCAGTGCCTCTTGGTCTCTCCGATGATCTTGCCCCGGCACTCCTTCTCGATGGGGCCGCTCTCGTGGTAGGTCCATCCGTAGTCGGTGAACCCGAGAATCATGACCAGGTCCCTCAGGGGCATGTAGCAGCGGGGGTCCATGGTGTAGGAGGATTCCACCCTCGCCAGGCGGACCTTCAGCTCCTCGGAGGGGCTGACGTCCCTGATCTCCGGCCTGGCGAGGTAGGAGATGCCGGCCAGGTAGAAGAGGATCATCGGCATGGTCTCCCAGAGGACCGTCCTCGCCCCGACATAATCCCTCATGACGTATCTGGTGATGGCCCAGGGGATGAGCAGGCAGGCGATCTGTCCCAGATTGATCATGATCTGGCGGGTGACGTTGTGCATGAACCCTCTCGAGAGGAACACGAGGGAGACCAGTCCGATCAGCGAGATGAGGTCCATCAGCACCAGCTGGAAGAACATCATGCTCTGCGTGAAGTCGACCGCCAGGCAGCGGATGGCTGAGTAGAGGTTCACTCCGCCGAGGAGGATCAGCAGACTGGTCCATTTGTCATGGCGGAAGAGGACAGCGAAGAACATGAACACGACGGCTACCACGATGGCCATGAAATCGGCTAGGTCGTCGAAGTAGTGGATGCCTTCCTCGACGATGCCGGGTAGGTAGATCAGGACACAGACGCACATCGCCGCGGCCGCGCCAGTAAGGTGCAGCTCGCGCTGGTCCCAGGTGCCGAAGTTCATCTCTGGGTCACCTCCTCGTCGCGGTGGGTGTTGATGACGGTGACCGGTATCACCTGTCTGTTGCGTCCCATGAGGTTCAGCGTGGTGCACTTCTCGAGGTCCTCGTCGTCGGGGATGATCTTGTTGACCGCGAACCTCTCTGCCATGACGGAGGTACCCATCCTCCAGGCGGACATGGTGAAGAAGAGCTCGTCCCTGTCCTTCCATTTCTGGACGGTGACGTAGGACGTACCCATCCTGGTGTTGGACTGGAACTTGAACTCCTTCTCGGCCGGCCCCCCGTCCGCGGGGTCCCTCCACCTGGGGGAGTCCATGTTCATGAGCACCGCGGCGTCCTTCCTCCTGATGGTCATCAGCTCGACCGAGCGGTAGGTGTTGTCGATGGACTGCAGGATGGCGATGTGCCTCGTCAGCTTGTCGCCGTAACGGATCTCGTCGGTGTCGAGCAGCCAGATCAGGAAGGCGTACATGATGCAGGTGACCACGATGTTGGGGTAGTCCCTGAAGATCCTGATGATGACATTGCCCATCGAGTCCCCGCCGAGACCGATGAATGCGAACATGATCAGGGCGAAGTACTCCATGTAGATGGCCATCATTCCCAGGGAACCGCCGATCATACCCCATCTTCCGCGGGTGGTCCCGGAGAGCATGGAGTACCCGGAGAACACGAGGTTGGCGGCGAGGATGAAGATGACCCATCCGAGGGCAACGGTGGGGGGCGCCAGGGACCTCATCAGGGGAAGGGCCATACCGATCCTGACGACTCCCATGGCGAACGCGTAGAGTCCGACCGAGCGGACGAAGTTCCTGCGGTGGTCCAGCAGGATCAGGAATCCTCCGATGATGAAGATGATGGGGCCGGGCCAGTAGACGAGGTGGGTGACGTGGCCCAGCTCGAGGTCGCCTCCGAAGACCATCAGCCATGCCATCCTGAAGGAATCCAGCCAGTCCTCCTCGCCGTGCAGGATGGCGACGGTGTACAGACGGGTGGTCCCGTAGAAAATCATGATGACAGCGATGAGGATCATGATACCGGTGATGGTGCGCTTGCTGAGGCGCATCTTCACGTCGATGATATCCTCCTCTTCCGCACTCATGCGGAAGGTCTTCGAGATGCTGAACATTGCTCCCGCATCCACTCGGTCATAAAATAACATTTGTAAAGGATACGGGCGCGTGCGAGTTTATTTTTAGGGAGAGTCCGATGCACCGGTCATGAAAATCTATGACGCTTACCGGCTTGCCATAGAGACGGGAATGAAACACGACCCCCGTCCGAAGGAGGAGGTCGACCTCGTCCTCAGCAACGCCAAGAAGGCGTATGATGCGCTTCCCGAGGAGAAGAAGGAGTTCTTCGACACCGAGAGCCTTTGGAATCCCTACTACGACTGCCGCTTCTCCTGGGGCGAGGATATCGCCAAGGACGCGGAGGCGGAGCGTTTCATGTGGGGAGTCGACATCACTCCCGGAGAGCTCCTGCTGGCGGACCGTCTGAAGGAGAAGGGTCAGAGGATCGATGCGGTGGTCGCCCACCACCCCACCGGGAAATCCAGGAATCCCTTCCCCAAGGTCATGTCCATGCAGGCCGACATATTCTATGACTGCGGAGTCCCCATCAACGTGGCTGAGGGCCTCATGGGTCCCCGCATGGACGAGGTCCTCTACAACGTCATGGGTTCCAACTACAACCAGGCGTCGGACACCGCCAGGCTCCTGAACATCCCCTTCTTCAACATCCACTCCGCAGCCGACAACATGGTGCAGGAATTCCTGGAGAATAAGGTGGAAGAGAAATGTCCCAGACGTCTGGAGGACATCGTGGACATGCTCATGGAGGAGCCCGAATACAGGCAGGCCGCCAGGCTTAACGATCCGCCCCGCATCATCGTCGGCAGGAAGGATTCCCGCTGCGGTAAGGTCATCGCCAAGATGACCGGCGGAACCTCCGCACCCGACAGCATGTACGAGGAGCTGCAGAAGGCAGGTGTAGGTACCGTCATCGCCATGCACATGCCCAAGTCCAGCGTGGACGTCTGCAGGAAATGCAATCTCAATGTTGTCATCTCCGGCCACATGGCCTCCGATTCGCTGGGGATCAATCTGATCTGCGACGAGTGGGAGAAGCACGGCATCGAGGTCTTCGGAGTGGCGGGTTTCACCCGTTTCAGCAGGAACTGACATGTTCGACCGCAATTCACGCATCATCCGGGACGGGGCCACCCTGTCGTTCGAGTACATCCCGGAGAAGCTGGTGGGCAGGGAGGCCCACATGGGGGAGATGGAACGTCTCTTCAGTCCTCTCGCATTCGACGGGAAGTCCTGTACCGCCTTCCTCTGGGGAGGGGTGGGTACCGGAAAGACCGCCATCGCCAAGAGATTCTGCCTCGACATGGGCACTTACTTCCAGGAGAAGGGGCGCCGCATGGGCACGGTCTATTCCAACTGCAGGATCAAGAATAGCGAATATGCCGTGATGCTCGATGCGGTCAGGCATTTCGACCCCTCCTTCCCCGACAGGGGATTCTCCCTCGAAGAACTCGTCAGCATCCTGGCAAGGTCGGTTGAGAGCAAGAAGGAGGCCCTGGTGATTGTTCTCGACGAGGTCGACGTGATGCTCAGGGGCCCCAAGAAGAACCTCATCTACCAGTTATCGCGCCTGCCCGAACAGTTATCCGCAGGCTCCATTTCGCTGATCCTGATATCCCAGTATCCCCTGGCGACCCTGATCGACGAAGCCTCCATGTCCACCTTCAGGCGCTCCAACATGATCTCCTTCGCCCGCTACACGCCAGAGGAGCTGCTGACTATCGTGAAGTACAGGGCGAGTCTGGCACTTTCGGATGATGCCCTTCCGGACGAGTCCGCGGAGATCATCGCCGTGGCCGCCTCCGAGTACGGCGACGCCCGCTACGCCCTCGAGATCCTGGAGAGGGCCGCTCATGTGGCCGAGAAGGAAGGAGAATCGGAAGTCACCCCCGACTGCATCCGTATCGCTTCCGCATCTGTATACAGCGACGTTTCCGAGGTCAAGCTCAACAACCTCGACAGGAACAAGAAGATCGTTTTGCTCTCAATCTCCCGTGCCATCAAGACCGCGGCATCAGTCAGCATGACCAAGTGCGAGAAGACCTACGCAGTGGTCTGCGAGGAGTACAACATCCCCGCCAAGAAGCATACCCAGTTCTACACCTATGTCATGGACATGGAGAAGCTGGGTCTTCTCAGGACCGAGGTCAAGAGAGAGCCCGACGGCGGCAGGGTCACCTACATCTCGATAGACAACATCCCTCCCAAGGAACTGGCCAACAAGCTGGAGTATCTCCTTGATGAGGAATCGCACGGGGAGATAGATCTGGAATGAAATGCGATCTCTGCGGCAGAGATGCCGTTACCTTCCTCAAATACAACGGTTCGCATCTCTGTGGACTGCATTTCATGGAGTTCTTCCAGAGGAGGGTAAAGAAGGAGATCCGCAAGGAGGTGTCCCTCTACAAGGGCGACACCGTCGCCGTGGCAGTGTCCGGCGGCAAGGACAGCATGGTCACCCTCAGCATCATGCATTCGCTCTTCGACGGACGCAACGGCATACGTTTGGTGTGCATATCCATCGACGAAGGCATAGCAGGCTACCGTCCTCCGAGTCTAGACATCGTCAGGAAGTACTGTTCGGAGAACGGAATCGAATATCACGAGCGTTCCTTCACTGAACTGGGAGGCCTCACCATGGATTCCATCGCGCCGCTGTCCAGGGAGAACAGTCCCTGTACATACTGCGGTGTGTTCCGCAGGAAACTGATGAACGACGAGGCCCGCAAGGTGGGCGCGAAATACCTGGCCACCGGCCACAATCTCGACGATGTGGCACAGTCCGTGATGATGAACTTCGTCAGAGGGGATGTGGACCGTCTTGCCCGTCTGGGTCCCCATACCAATATCCGGCCCGGACTGATCCCCCGTTTCTATCCTCTCCGTATGATCCCGGAGAAGGAATCGCTGCTTTACGCACTGGTTGCCGGAATCCCGTTCTGGGACGGAGAGTGCCCCTATTGGACGGAGGCACTCCGCAATGAGTACCGCGACACCGTCGATGCTCTGGAGGACAGGTCCCCCGGGACAAAGTACAGTATCGTGTCCTCCTACGACAAGATAAAGCCCCTGCTGAAGCAGAATGCGGGTCCCCGCGAAGATAAGTTCTGCTCATGCGGAGAGCCCTGCAACGGCAGGCGCTGCAAGGCCTGCGAGTATGAGGAAGAGCTTACCTCTCAGCTCAGAAACTGACGTCTGGGTATATTCAGAGCCAGGGTTTGGGATCCACCGTAGGTTCCTTCCTGTCCCACGGTTCCTTTCCCAGTTCTTTGAGTTTGGAGAGGACCAGTTCTTTGCCGATGTCGGTCACAGCTATGATGGGGATCTTGTTGCCCGCAATGACTACGTCAGGTCTCGAGTAGGCGATCTCCCTGATGACCCGGGAAGCACAGGCGGTTAGGAAATCGCAGTTCGCATAGAACTTCTGTGCACCCTCTTCGGACACGCAGCTCGTGTGAACAGCTATGATCACGGCACGGTTGCCGCACATCCTGCGTATAGTCTCGGAATCTTCGGGTCTGCAGACTGTGACCGCGAATCTCTTCAGACCGAGTCTCATGGCCAGTTCCGCACCGCGGACCTGGTCCACGGGTGTGGTGTCGGGATCGACCACGCGGTCGCGTCCGACCGCATCGAGCACAGTATCCAAGGGGTCGGTGCTGACCATGCCGGAGATCCTTCCGCAGAGGCCCTGTATGAGTTCTGGGTCTGTGAGTACGGCGGAGCCGCAGCCGTCCGCCGCGATGACCGCTCCGTCCAATCTCCCGTCCTTCACGGCGGTGCTGAGGATCTCCGATACACCGAAGGTAACGTAATCCCCCGCCCTCACCACACGCTCCTCGGTGCCGAAACCGAAGGACTTCACGCGGTATTCCAGGTTCTTGCGGACCGTCTCGCTGTCTATTTCCTCTATACCCAGCAATTTGTTGAAGAGGGGACAGTATTTCAGGCGGGGCTCCCCCACCTCGGTGACCTTCCCGTCCTCCACAACTATACGGCACATACCGAGTGCCTGCATCTCGGTCCTTCTTCTGCGGCATTCTTCTGCCATGATATCGTCTTCAAATCTTATCAGTTGCTTAAATAGGGTCCGCTCCCGGATGTTGACAAAGCGTAGACAGTCGTTCAAAAGCATACCATTAAATTGTAGTTTCGCCTCTATTACCTAGGGATGCACTATGTCTGTAGTGGGATACAGATGTGATATAGCCGATCACGTATTGATCGGAACATTGGATTTATGGCGGGTACGCAGTAAAATGCCGTTCCGCATGCACGAAAAGAGGCAGTTCACCTGGGAGAAGGATGGTTCCAGGCATGTCTTCTCGCTGGATATCAGCCGCCACCGTGCGGTCATGGAGCACTATCAGTACACCGGGGATTCCGTCGAATGTTCCAGGTCCCGTGTCAGGGACATGTACATGGAGAACGGTAAGCTGACGGTCGACACCCGCAGCGGAATCTACCGCGTAGGTGCCTGATATTCGCCCGGTAATCCGCTAACTCCGCGATTGCCGCTGTTTCACTGGCCAGCTCTGGCCATATCCCTTTATAACCTATGAGAGGGATTACAACCCAATCGCCCTTTTGTTGGTTGGACGATTCCCCGGATGCGAAAGTATCCGGGGTTAGTTTACTTCCAGTATCTCAGTCTGGGAGGATTCGTTTCCCCATCGCTCCTCGAAGTCCGTGTTCTCGTCCTTCTTGGTGATGTAGAGTTTGTGATCCTCGATGTAATTGATGTAGAATTTCAGCGCATCGCTGACGAACTCGGTGGTGGTGCCACCGGTGAATCCCATCGCCCTTTCCATACGTCCCTTGAGCGAAGGATTGACCTTCACGCAGATCTGTACGGATGTCTGACCCGGAGTGCCCATGAGATGTAATTCGTATGAATTATATTTGAATTTTTAGTACATTTTCTGCTCTGCGTAGCGGAGATACATAAGGACGATGACGAGAAGGATCACCATCAGTATGCTGAATACACCCAGGCCGATCAGGATGACATCAACGTATGCCTTGTAGGTCGGTACGATCATGAAGTCCGAGAAATGATCGGTCTCGAAAACCACATAGCCCTCCTCATAATGAGTCGGCATGTCGGTGAGGGTCCCGTCTGATGCGATGTGTTTTACCGAGAGCTTATCCGAAAGTTCCAGGAACCCGAGTTCGTATGGCAGATAAACAGTGACCTTCCCTCCGAGAGCCTGGTCGTTGCCGTCCGTATCCCTCAGTGAGATACTGACCGTTCTATACCCTTCGTTGGCCTGATGCTGGCTGAGACCGTCCGTATTTTCGGCCGAGACCCTGAATACAACGTTTGATGTCAGACCCTTCAGATTCGAGATCACTTTCGAGGACAGGACCATCGAACCGTTTTTGGTCGTGATCTTGATGTAATCGTTGGTGTTCATGTCCGCGAAGTAGTCCGATCTTATGGAGAGGGACTCCGTAGGAGAAGCATATTCGATGTGCTTGGGGGCGGCCGCATCGCTTTCCGATACGAGCGCTACGCCTATAACCGAAATAGCGAGAATGAGTGCTGCGGATATTGGCAATAAGCGAGCGGCGTTCGACATGCGGTCCGACAATCTTGTTATGAGTATTTAAGTTACAGTTTGATATCTGTAGACCTGTTTCACAGCCGACAGGGACGTGAATGCGGTAGTGAAATACTTTACTGGTGCCTGAGCATGAACTTCTCGAGGATACCGTAGGCTTCCTCGAGGGTCTCCATCGGAGGCAGCAGGATGGACCTGAAGTGGCTCTGACCGAACTCGCTGCAGAACCCGGATCCGTGGACCATGACGATACCGGTCTCGTTGATCAGGTCTAGACAGAAGTCCTTGTCGCTCTTCCAGGTGCTGCCGAGTTCGACGCGGGGGAAGGAGTATAGTGCACCATTGCTCCTGTTGGTGGAGATGCCGGGGATCTCGTTGAACCTCTTGTAGGTGTAGTCCGCCCTCTCCTTGAGTTTCCTGTTCATATCGACGATATAATCCTGGGGACCCTGCAGGGAGGCCCTTGCGGCTTCCTGACAGGGGACGTTGGCGCAGATCCTAGCCCTGAACTGCTTCATCATTCCTTCGCGGATCTCGTCCATCAGGCCGTTCTTGTCCATGAAGTAGCAGTATCCCTGTCTCCAGCCGGGCATGAGGTTGACCTTGGAGAATCCGTTGAGGATTACGCGGGGGATGTCGTCGGGCAGACGGGACATGGAGAAGAACTTCCCGTTGAAGACGATCTTGTCGTAGATTTCGTCGGATATGACCGGTATGTCGTATTCGGCGGCGATGTCGCCGATGGCCCTGAGGTCCTTCTCGGTGTACACCGCTCCGGTGGGGTTGTTGGGGTTGATGAGGACGATGGCCTTGGTCCTGTTGGTGATCCTGTCGCGGATCATGTCCACGTCGGGCCTCCAGTCCTCCTCCTCGATCATCCTGTAGGGGATGACCTTCCCCTCGTAGAACTCGATGTACTGCGCGTAGGAGGGATAGCCGGGGCCGGGCACGAGGACCTCGTCCCCGGGCTCGATCATGGCGCCCATCATGACGTTGATGCACTCGGAGACTCCGGCGGTGACGTAGATGTCCTTCACATCGATGTTCACGCCGTTCTTCTCGCGCTCCCTGTCCACGATGGCCTTCCTAAGGTCGAGGTTGCCCTGGGAGTCGCCGTATCCGTTGTCGGTGTTGTCGACCGCCTGCCTCAGAGTCTCCTTGAAGTACTCGGGGGTCTCGAAGTCCCACTTGTTGGGGTCGCCTATGTTGAAGTTGTACATCTTCATACCGCGTGCGGCGGCAGCGGCGGCGGGGACGGTGACCTCACGGATCGCATAATTCATTCCCATTGCACGCCTGGATGCTCTCATTTTCTTCTGCATAGGACTAACCTTCTTTTTATGCAGAGAATAACGCACGGATATATAGGTTGGCTCAGGCCGCCGGGGCCTCCGACCCGCCGAGACCGTATTTCCTCACTGCCTGTCTGATGGCGTAGCGGGCGCAGAGGGCCATCATGGCAGCCCCCACCACCTCGGCTATGTCCAGCGACCAGTATATCGCGGTCATGTCGAAGAACGTGGCGATGTAGAACAGCCCCAGGAAGACGAGCTCCCTGGTGAACATCGTGACGGTGGCGAGCTGCGCGAAGCACAGGGTCTGCAGGATCGAGGAGCACAGCTCTATCATGGCGATCGCCAGAAGTGCCAGACCGTAGATCCGTATGACCATGGCTATCTCCGACCGGAACTGCACCATGGTCTCCTCGTACGTGAAGGCGTAGGAGAACGGCGTCGCGAACAGGAGCAGGATCACCGTGAACACCAGGCTGACCTTGACGATCAGCTTCGCAGAGTAGTTGATGCCGAACAGGGCCTTCTTCATGTCCTTCTCTCCGGTGGCATATGACACCACAGGAATCATGGCGGCGGCGATGGCCTGCACGGGCACTATCGCCAGGGAGATGTAGCGGTAGGGCAGGCTGTAGGTGATCATACCGTCGGTGCCCCCGATTCTCACGACCAGGGAGTTCTGGGGTATCATCAGGAGCGGGATGACGGCCAGCTCGAGGGCGTGGGGGATACCCACACGGAATATGTCCCAGAGCTGTTCCTTGATGAAGCGGAAATGCCTGAAGACGGGCTTCACGAACTGCTTGTGGGCGAGATAGAGGTAGAGTCCCGCTCCGGTGGTTGCGATGTAGGACAGGCAGGTGGCCCAGGCGGCGCCGGACAGGCCCCATCCGATGATGTAGATGAGGATCGGATCCATGACGATGTTGATGAGCGAGGCGATGATGGAGAGCGCGGATGACTTCCGGGCCTCTCCCTCGGCCCTCAGCATGCCCAGGATAATGCCGTTCATCATCAGGAAGAAGCTGCAGATGAGATAGGGCGTCAGGTACTCCATGCTGAGCTCGACGTTGAGCCCCCCGCTCGTGAAGGAGACCAGGGGCCTGGCGCACAGGTACATGAGCGCCCCGGAGACCACGGATACCAGCAGGATGAGCACGAACGCCTGGGATGCCAGGCTGTTGGCCCTCTTGTGCTCCTTGGCCCCGAGCGCGCGGGAGATGGCCGTGGAGACACCCACGCCCAGTCCGGCCCCTATGTCGAGGATGACCCAGTATACGGGTCCCGCTATGTTTATCGAGGAGTTCGCGTCGTTTCCGAGTCCTGCGCACCAGAACGAATCTATGTAAATCTGTACACTTGACAGTAGGAATGCGAAAATGAGGGGAATCGTCATGACCCTGATGGCTTTGGCCGGGTCTGTCCCCATCAGTCTGATGTTTTCCGTCTCAGGCATTGTCCCGCCCCGAGGGGTTCCGCCGGACAGCTCCGGCGGGTGGAATTTCATTTCCTTGCTGCGAGGATGAATGCCTTACCGAGGGGGGCAAGGTCATCGGTGACCATCGGATCGTCGAATTCCTCGCAGGAGACGGTCTCGAGGGAGGCCTTGGCCACCGCTTCCTTATCCCATGCGGGTCTGGACTCCTTGTTCAGCGGGAGCTTCGAGTAGTACTCGTTGATGACCTCGAAGGCACCGAGTCCGGCGTCGCGCTTCCTGTAGTTGGGGAACGCGGACCTGTCCTCGTGGGCGGCCTCCCATTTCGCGATGTCGGCCTGCCAGTTCCCGTCCTCGATGACCATGATACCGCCTTTCTTCAGGACACGGGCGGCCTCGCACACCACCTTCTGGGGGTGGTAGGAGTTCCAAATGACGTTGCGGAGCACGACGGCGTCGTAGGTACCGTCCTTGCAGGGGAGATCCTCCGCATCGGCCACGGCCAGCTTAATCCCGGCCTTGTTCTCCTCGGTGGTCAGCCTTGCCATGTCTATCATGGCGGGGGACCTGTCCACACCGGTCACATCGTATCCGAGCCTGGAGAGTTCGATGGCGATGGGTGCGGATCCCGTTCCGATGTCCAGGACCTTGGCACCCTGGGGGATGTGCTTCGCTATGGCCTTGGCCGTGGCGGCGGCACTGCCGTCCCTGATTCTCTTCACCGCGCGGGCGCTGACGGCACCCGCGATGGCGTCCCAGTATTCGTTCAGGATGAACCTGTTCTCCTGGTCCTGGTTGGGCTTCTCGGCGCAGATCATGAATGCGGCGGTGCCCACGCCGGTGTCCGCCCAATCGTCGTCGGGGAATGCTGGGTCTTCAGTGAAGATGTTGATGAACCTGAGCTTCAGGAGCATGTTCCTGTCGTAGGAGGGCCTGTTTATGCCGATGTTGGGGATGTCCTCCTCCCAGTACTTCCAGCGGACGTGGAAGTCGTAGTGGTCGTTGGACTCCTCCCCCCTGAGCATGATGTCGCGCATGTGGAGGCGCATCTTCTTGGCCTTCTCCTCGTCGAAGTGGTTGATGTAGTGGTTGCCGTCGAAGACGATGATCTTCCCGTTGGGGACGAGCACCCTCCTCCACTCGCGGTAGCATTCGAACAGGTCGGGCAGGGTCCAGCTGACCATGCGGTTGATGATGAGGTCGAAGGTCTCGTCGGGGAACTCCAGGGTGTTGGCGTTCATCACCCTGAAGTTGCATTTGAGTCCCTCGGATGCGGCGTTCTCGGTGGCAACCCTGACCATCTCGGGGCTGATGTCGATGCCGGTGATGTCATGACCCAGCTTCGCGAAATTGATAGTGAAGAACCCGGGTCCGGTACCGATGTCGAGGATTTTGAGGACCTTCTTGCGGGGTGCGTTCTCGAGAATCTTCTGGACCCATTTGTCGTTGATGTTCTTGTTCTTGAGTTCCTTCCTAACGCCTGCGCTGTAGGATTCAGCGGATTCGTTCCAGAAGTTGAGTGTCGATTCGGTCGCTTCTTTCTTTGCCATTTTGTTTCCTCCTCCTAAAGGGTTTGAAAGGTGTTTCAGTCCAGCCTCCCCTGGTCGTCGAGGATGGTCTGGCCCAGCAGCAGGATGGGGTAGCCGAGCTCCTCGTCCCTGAGTATTTTGCACTCGACGCTGTAGATCTTCTCGACATTCTCCTTCGTGATGACCTCCTCGGGTGTCCCTACCTGGTAGATTACCCCGGGGTATGCCATCATGATGACCTTGTGGGCGTACTTCGCGCTGATGTTCAGGTCGTGGCTGATCATCAGGACGATGATCTTCTCGTGTTCGGCGATCGCCCTCAGGAGCTCGGTCACGTAGACCTGGTACTTCACGTCCAGATTGGCCGTCGGCTCGTCGAGGATGAGTACCTTGGGCTTGCGGACGATGCCCCTGGCGATGGAGACCTTCTGGTGCTGTCCCGCGGACAGCTCCGAGAAGAGCTTGGAGCTGAGGTTCTCTATCTGCATCAGCGCCATGGACTTGTAGACCGCCCTCATCTTGGATTCTTCATTGGTGAAATGGCGGCTGTTCTGACAGCCTATGAGGACGGTCTCCAGCACGGGCATCGAGAAGACATCCTGCGTCACCACGGGCACGTAGCTGATCATCTGGGCCACATCGTTGTGGGTCATCTCGTTGATGTTGCGGCCGTTCAGGTAGATGTTACCCGAGGTCACCGGCTGGATCTTGCTTATGCACTTCACGAGGGTGGACTTGCCGACCCCGTTGGGGCCTATGACGCAGTAGAGTCCGGGCTCGTCGAGGACCAGGTCTATGTTGTGCAGGATCTTGGCCTGCGGAGAGTATTCGAAGCATACGTTCTCCAGCCTGACCTCGGTGGGTGCCTTGTCCATCTCCTCCCAGTCGATGCGGCTCCTGCGTCTCAGGGCCCCTTTCAGATCCGTCATTGCGTCGGTTATCCTGGACATGCGATCACCATGCCTTGCTGCCCTTTCTCAGGAGCAGCCAGATGAAGGTAGGTCCGCCGATGAATGCCATGACGACTCCCGCTGGCAGTACCGCGTTGGGGATCACCGCTCTTCCGAGCAGGTCCGCCACGATCATCAGCATGGCACCGAACATCATGGATGCGGGCAGGAGATACCTGTTGTCCGCACCGATGAATATCCTGCAGATGTGGGGGGTGACCAGGCCCACGAAGCCGAGCACCCCGGTGAAACTGACGATTGCCGCGCTGATGAGTCCCGTCAGCGCCAGGAAGACGACCCTCATGCGGTGGGCGTTGAGTCCCAGCGCCTTGGCGCTGTCGTCCCCGGTGGCCAGGATGTTGAGCCTGGTCGCCATAATCTGGATTATGATACCGCCGGCCAGGGTGACGGCCAGCATGTAGGGGATATGGTCCCAGGTCACCTTGGCGAGGCTTCCGACCTGCCATTGGTAGATGGCGGCTAGGTCCTCGGGGTTGGACCAGAGCATGAGCACGGTGGTCAGGGCGTTGAAGATGTACATGAGCCCGATTCCGAACATGATCATGGTGGTCGGGGAACCGGACGCCTTGCTCTTGGACATGACCACGATGGCCAGGGTCGGGAGCAGGGAGAACAGGAACGCCATGGTTATAGTGGGGACGTTCGAGGCCGCCGAGAGGCCGAAGAAGATGGCGATGGTGGCACCGAACGATGCTCCGGACGACACACCCGTGGTGTAAGGGTCAGCCAGAGGGTTCCTGAGGACGCTCTGCATGACCACACCGCAGATGGCCAGTCCCGCTCCGGCGAGTATTCCGGCCACCACCCTGGGCGAGCGCACATGGATGATGATGTAGTCGATACCCGGTTCCGTCACATGCTTCGTGATGTGGTTCCAGATGGTCTCGTAGGTCTTGGCGAACGAGATGTCCAGGGGACCGTACGAGATCGCGTATCCTACCGTGATGACGATCACGACCAGGCAGAACAGAACGAAGAGAAGGCGTCTTCTCAGTGTGCGGTGGTAATCTGCCAGATGCGAGCGGTAACTCTCTTCGTCTACCTTCTCGTCATCGGACCAGTTCCTGACCAGTTTGGCGAGGGTGGGCGATACGAGTTTGTCCTGTTCTATATCATCGGTGAATTTCATGTTATCCTGAAGTCTGTGGATCCCCCTCCGGAGAGGGGTAAGGGGTTTGTCCGGGGAGATCACTCGACGACGTACGCCGCGTAGATGGTCTCCTTGATGGAGTCGACGGTGTAGCTTCCGCCGAGGAAGGTGTTGTAGTAGGTCACGAGCTGCTGCCATCCGTCGGCCTCCGCGTAGACGCTCTCGCCGTAGATGTAGGAGGCGAGAAGGGGCAGGGCGGAGGTGCTGGAGGCGTTACCCATGACGTTGTAGGTGATTCCGATGATCTTTCCGGTGTATCCGGCATCCTTGAACCACTGTGCGACCTCGGCGACCTTCGCGGTGAAGGCTGCGTAGGTGTCGCAGCTGACGGCCTCGATGAAGATGACGTCGGGGCTATGGGTCAGGATGTTCTCGATGGACAGTCCGGTGATGTACCCCTCTGAAGTGACGGGGTACGCGGGAACCATCTTGAGGTTGTTCACGGTAGCAACATCGGCATAGTTCTCCACGGCGGTGGACATGGTGTCCATTCCGAGGTCGGATGCGGAGTTGCAGGAGTGAGTGGTGAGGAGAATGTAGGACTGCTTCTCGCTATCGGTGAGGTTCTGGGTGGCGGCAGTGATAATGTCCTGCACGTTCTGGGCATAGGTCAGGTACTGATCGTAGGTTCCGTGTCCGTATGCGTTGAGGAGAGCTCCCAGGGTGACGGTGGTTGTCACACCCTCGATGTTGTTCATCAGCCTTGCCTCGTGGAGCTTGACTGTGTCGATGGCGAAGGAGCTGTAACCGTTCTTGACGAGGTTGTCGAAGGTATCGTCGTACATGTAGGGCTGACCGAGGGTGATGGTCGCACCGGATGCGACGACGTTCTCGTAGACGTATGGATAGGTGCCGGGGTTGTAGCCGACGCGGTCCTGCATTCCGTAGATCTTGAGAAGTTCGACGTCGTTGTCCCCGCCGACAGCGATTTTGCCGGTCATGGGCCACTTCACCTTGTTGACCTTCAGATAGGAGTCGAGGTAGAACATGCTGGACTCCTTCTTGTCGATGAACCTCTGGAGGAGGGTCACGTCATCGGCGGTGATGGCACCGTCGGCGTTGGTGTCTGCCAGGGGGTTGGCGGTCTTGTTCCAAGTGGCGGTCCCGTCGACGATTTTCTGGATGAATGCCACATCGTCGCTGTTGAGGTACACGTCATTGTTGGCGTTTCCGAATACGACAAGTTTGGTGTCGATGGAGCTCACAGTCGCCTTACCGGAGTCGCTGGTGAGTCCGATCTCGTAGCTGTCAGCGGTGGCCGTGGTAGTTGTTTTGCCGCCCCCATCGTTGTTCATGAGGACGACGCCGGCAACGGCACCGATTGCAACTACGCCGATTACCGCAATAATAGCGAGTACTTTTGAATCCATTAGATCACTTCATTCGAGAGCGGATTATCCGATTGTACAATCCTGCGGTCGATGCCGTATGTAGCGGCCTTTCGTATTTAATATGTATGGATGCTACATCCAACAAAAAGTTTGTCTATTTTTTGTCTACATTCAAAAAACGTTAATTTTCGTGAAATTTATATTAAGTTAATAAATCCAATTACTTTTTGGCGCAATAACGGATATTCATTAGTTTACAATGGCGATATATCTGTGTTTTTCGATAATTATTACACCTTGAACGTTATGTAAAAACACTACATTAAAAAATACACGAATCTACGTGTGATTTATATAATAAAAGAATGAAGGGAAAGTTGTACATTAGTGATAACGGAATCGGCCTTACGGATGCTTCCAGTGGATCCCGAAACTTCCGTCTCGCCGTGTCTGCTGGGTTATCCTATCGGCCCTGCGGCAGTCACAAATCGTATTTATACGCAACAGATATGGTCGTTTCATGGCAATGACGAAACTGGGAAGGAACCACCTGAGGTGGTGCTTCCCCTGCAACCTCCCGATCATGGAGTCCAAGACCTGTCCCGTGTGTGGCGCACCCACCGCGGAGACGGATCTGACCCCTCCCGCCGATTCCAGGCCCGCGTTCGATTACGACATCGACAAGGCGAGGGCCATGGCGGACGAGTGCTTCGGAGAGGGCTGCGGAAAGGCGATGCTGCCGGAGGGTCACGTCGCGGTGATGAACAAGTGCCCCGCCATCGACAGGATGGAGGAGATCCTCAGCGACGGTACCATCGTCGCAACCGAGCGGTTCGACCTCGGCGTGGGATGGAGGTTCATCATCCGCATGCAGGGTGCCCTGCGCATCGCCAAGGTTATGAGCAAGGGATATGTCATCCTCAACCCGGATGCGGCCCCCTTCGTCAGGGAGAACAAGAACCTCATGGCACCGGGAGTCTGCGATGCCGATCCCAACATACAGGTAGACGACGAGGTCATCATGGTCCTCGCCGACCGTACCGTCATCGGTACCGGTGTCGCCAAGATGTCCGGAAAGGACATGGTGGAACTGAACCGCGGTGTCGCGGTCAAGACCCGCTGGCACAAGGAGGAGACACCTGTCACTTCAGATATCGCCCACACTTGGGATGACGTCGTCAAAGCCAATGAGGGAGTCATCGTCAAGAGGCGCGACGAGGCCATCTCATTCATTCACAAGACCATGGAGAAGTACAAAGACCTCCCCACCGTGGTCTCGTTCTCAGGAGGTAAGGATTCCCTCGCCTCCATGCTGCTCACCATGGACGCGGGGGTCGACGTGCCCCCGATGTTCATCAACACCGGTCTGGAACTCGACGAGACCGTCCGCTATGTGCACGATTTTGCCGAGAGGCACAACGTGAAACTGGTCGAACAGGAACCGCCCAAGGATGCCTTCTACGGCAACCTGGTGTACTTCGGCCCGCCCGCCAAGGACTACCGCTGGTGCTGTAAGACCAACAAGCTCGGCCCTACCGTGGCAGCCATCACCAAGAACTATCCCAACGGTGTCCTCTCCTTCATCGGACAGAGGAAATATGAATCCGAAGCAAGGCACGAGAAGCCCAGGGTGTGGCAGAACCCCTGGACCCCCGGACAGATCGGTGCTTCTCCGATCCAAAGCTGGTCGGCCATGCATGTGTGGCTGTATATCTTCTACAAGAAGGAGCCCTTCAACTACTGGTATGCGCACGGTCTCGACCGTATCGGATGCCTCATGTGCCCCGCCTCCGACATGGCGGACCTCGACACGATCCGCAGTGCCAGCTCACAGTATTCGCGCTGGGACAGCTACCTCACCGACTACAGTCAGAAGATCGGTCTTCCCGATGAATGGAAGAAGTACGGTCTCTGGAGGTGGAAGAGTGCACCGCAATCAGTGAAGGAAGAGATCAAGAGAGTCACCGGCAAGGAGGTACCCCCTATGAAGGCTTCCCGTGCCCTCGATCCTGCCGAGGACGGCCCCGTGGCGGTCAAGGTGCAGGACGGATATTCCCCTTGCACCATGGGTTACAGCATCGAGGCGGCCCTCTCGAGGCCCATCGACCTCTCTGTCCTGGAGCCCTTCACCCACGCCCTCGGATGGGTCATCAAGTATGACCGCGACGAGGATGTGATCTATGCTAATTACACCACTTTCTACGGTGCTGGGTCTATCACCACCAAAGCGTTCACGCAGGAGGATGCCAAGCAGAACATAGACCATGCGGTGCAGCTCATCGCACGTGCCTTCAACTGCGTCGGATGCGGACTCTGTGCCGCCAGGTGCGAGGAGCACGCCCTGTACATGGAGGGCGGCAAAGTGCACATCCACGGAGACGACTGCATCTTCTGCATGAAGTGCTACGGTCCCTGTCCAGCAGTCAACTTCGCCCCTGCGGCCAAGACCGAGGAGAAGGGATTCGAGGACTGACACTTCGTTCCCGCGTACGAGAATATAAAAAGCGGGGACAGATTGCAGTCCCTATGTACTACGAGCCCGAGGACCTCAAGGCGGTGATGGAACGCGACCCAGCCATCATCGACGAAGAAGACGCCATAAAGTTCCACCCCGGATTCCAGGCGGTTTCCATGTATAGGGAGAGCCACAAGCTGTGGCTCAAGGGCGACTTCAAGAAGGCCAGGGAGATCAATTACAAAGCCCACCAGATGACCGGGTGCGACATCCATCCCGGAGCGACCATCGGAAAGAGGTTCTTCATCGACCACGCTACCGGCGTGGTCATCGGCGAGACTACCATCATCGGCGACGACGTCAGCATCTACCAGGGAGTGACCCTCGGCGGAGTCTCCACCAGCAAGGGCAAGAGACACCCCACCCTCGGCAACCGTATCGTGGTCGGTGCGGGAGCCATCGTACTCGGAGACATAACCATCGGTGACGATGTGAGGATCGGCGCGGGATCCGTCGTTGTCAAGGACGTTCCTCCGGACTGCACCGTGGTGGGAGTACCCGGACAGATAATCAAATGCGGAGGAGTCCGCGTCGACATGAAGGATGCGCTTGACCACAACAAGCTCCCGGATGTCATGGAGGAGCGCATAGCCAAGCTCGAGGCGCAGATCGAGGCTCTCAACAACACCGTACTCGCACTGCGCGACGAGAACAGCAAGCTCAGGGGCGACAGGGAATGAGTCTGAAGATATCCAACACGCTAACCAACAAGAAAGAGGAATTCGTCCCTATCGAGAAAGGGAAGGTCAAGATGTACGTCTGCGGTGTCACCGTATACGACGACATCCACATGGGCCACGCCAGGAGCATCATCACCTTCGATGTCGTGAGGCGCTACCTCCAGTACCTTGGATACGACGTCACCTACGTCACTAATTTCACCGATGTCGACGACAAGATCATCAACCGTGCCAACGAGAGAGGCATCGATCCTCTGCAGCTGTCCTCCGACTACATCAAGAAGTACTTCGAGGACGTCGCCAAGCTCGGAGTGAGGAAAGCGGACATCTACCCGCAGGCGAGCACCAGTATGCCTTACATCATCGACATGGTCAAGGACATCATCGACAAGGGCTACGGATACGCCACCGCCGACGGCAGCGTTTACTTCAGGGTCAGGAAGATCCCCGACTTCGGTGCACTGTCCAACCGCACCATCGAGGAGATGAGGTCCGCCGGACGTGTCGACCTCGATCCCAACAAGGAGGATCCCCTCGACTTCGCCGTATGGAAGGGAGTCAAGCCCGGAGAGGTCTTCTGGGACTCTCCCTGGGGCAAGGGAAGGCCCGGCTGGCACATCGAGTGCTCGGCCATGATCAGGCATTATCTCGGCGACACCATCGACATCCACGGTGGGGGGAACGACCTGGTCTTCCCCCACCACGAGAACGAGATCGCACAGACCAAGGCGGCCTGCGGATGCAAGCTCGCCAACTACTGGATGCACAACGGTATGCTGGAGACCAAAGGCGCCGACGGAAAGACTGTCAAGATGTCCAAGTCCCTGAAGAACTTCTTCAAGGTGGAGGATGTCGCCGCCAAGTTCGACAAGTACACCATCCGTTTCTACTATCTCAACACCCACTACAGGAGCCCCCTCACCTACGGCGAGGAGAACATGCTCGAGGCCCAGGCCGCTCTGAAGAGGCTGTGGAACAACTTCCGCGATCTGCAGGCATGCGCCCGCGACGGTCCCGCAGGGGAAGCCGGAGAGGCCGCCGCCCTCGCAGAGACCGCAAGGAAGGACTTCACCGAAGCAATGGACGACGATTTCAACACCCGTGCCGCCATCGAGGCTCTCTTCGCACTCGCACGCAGCACCAACAAGATGATGGGTGAGAAGACCCTCACCAAGGCAGGTGCTGAGACCGTCCTCGCATTCCTGGCTGACGTGGATTCCGTGCTCGGTATCCTGCCCGAGGACGAGGCACAGGAGGACAACGGCGCATTCGATGCGGTCATGTCCATCCTGATCGACCTCAGGAAGGAGCTCAGGGCCGGCAAGCAGTATCAGTACGCTGACATGATCCGCGACCGTTTGAAGGATGCGGGATATGTCCTCGAGGATACCTCCGACGGCGTCAAGTGGAAGAAGATCTGAGTTCCGGACTGTCCTGAAAAAATAACTTGCTGGCGGTTATATATCGCCTGCAACCTAACCTTCTTAGAGGATAGGAAGGCATGGCAGCGGAGCAGGTACCGTTCAGGCAGGACCGTATTGGGAACGTTCTTTTCGAGTTCTTCACCAACCAGGGGTCAATCTCGGTGGAGGCCTGGCGCAGCACCCGCATATGCAAGGTGACGGTGTTCTCATCGGGCATCAGGCGCAGGATCGAGTTCCGTTTGGACGACGACAGCTGGTGGAAGCTCATCAACCCCGTGGCATATTCGGGATTCTGGAAATGGGCGAAGAGGTACTCCTCCGGACCGGATCCGCACTGCATGTCGTGGAGGCTCAGCATTCTCACCGACGGAGCATGGTTCTACTCCTCCGGCGACGGGTGCTGTCCTGAGGGACTGATGCCCCTGCTGAAGGGTATAATCGATTTCGCGGAGGATACGCAATGCCTTCCTCCGGGACCCTCCGGAAGGTTCCTGGCACGGTTCACGGATACCTCGGCATCGGAATGACCCAGCACCCGAAAACAGTATATCTCTCAGAGAGGATTCGGTTGACCATGAGGAAGAATTTCGGAGCCAAACCTTTGGCATTCCCTATGCCCGTGTACATCATCGCATCCTACGACAAGGACGGTGTTCCCAACGCCATGAACGCGGCTTGGGGAGGTATCTGCGGAGAGGACAAGGTGTCCATCTGTGTGGACAGATCTCACAAGACCACCGCCAACATCTGCGAGCGCAAGGCATTCACCGTGAGCTTCGCAACCGAATCCACCCTCGTCCCCTGCGACTATGTGGGAATCGCATCCGCCAACACCGTTCCCGACAAGTTCGCCAAGGCGGGATTCCACGTCGAGAAGAGCGAGAACGTCGACGCACCCCTCATCAAGGAACTCCCTCTGGCACTTGAGTGCAAGCTCATCAGCTATGACAACGAGACCGAGATCATGATCGGACAGATCGTCAACGCCGTTGCCGACGAGTCGATCCTCACCGACGGAAAGGTGGACATCACCAAACTGAAACCCATCATGTATGACACCTCCGGACACGGTTACTACGGCATTGGAGAGAAGGTCGGCAAAGCCTTCAGCGACGGCAAACAGCTCAAGTGAAAATCCCTCGGCCGGCATCTGCCGGCCTAGGAATCATTATAAACGCACGTCCTATCGTCCCAATATGGCGAAACAGTGTCCACGCTGCTGGGAGAAACTCGAACCCGGCACAGAGGTATGTCCCCACTGCGGTTTCGAACTCGTACGCAGGGAGAAGCCTGCCGAGCCCTCGGGAGAAGTCGTTCAGGAGAAACCCAAGAAGCGTGTCGTATTCCCCACCGCAAGGAAGAAGAGCGATACGGGATTCACCTACAAGCTCGTCTTCGTACTGACTCTCGTATGGGCAATTCTTGCCATCGTCGGAGGAGTGTACAACCTCGCCGTCGGTTCATGGATGCAGGCTCTGGGTCTTCTCGTATCCGGTGCACTGTCCTGCTTCGCATTCTATCTTATCCGCCTGCGCGAGCATTACTTCATCGCAAGCATCGTCGTCCTGGTGAGCGGAGCAGCCACCCTGCAGATTATCCTGCTGGTGTTCTCGTTCTTCGTCTCCTTCCTGGTGTATTCCAACGCCAAGCTGTTCAGCTCGAAGTGAGTTCAGAGCAGACCCAGGATCGAAAGTACCAGGAGATCTATACCGAACACGGTCAGCGCTCCGAACAAGGGCGCAGGGCCTCTGTTGATCGCCTTGCCGCTGCGGTATTTATCCATCGATATCACCGCCGGGTGCAGCTTTCAGAGTGTCATTTTTGACTATTTCATCAGAGACACAGCCGGCTGCAACCAGCGGTTCGGGATGCGATGTTTCAGTCTGAATACCGATCTGCGGTAGCGAAATCGGTACCTTATCAGACATATCCGTACGGACAGGATTGTTATCTCCTGAAGGTACTTCGATAGACGCTGCGTACGAATATGAGAAAATCAGAACACAGAGTGTGAAAGCCAGTGTTCCGAGGTAAATATAGTCGGACCACAGCTTATCGTGGTTGTTTATGTTAACGGACATTATACGACCTTGTTTTAAATTTGATTTTTAATCGGAATTTTTTCTGTTTAGGTGTTTTGTCTACGTTTTGTCTACATGAAATTCGCAAAATAATATAAATAAATCGATTGAAAAATGATAAAACACAGGTATTTCGTAAAAATACTACGAAATACGTAGTATAAATAAAAATTATACGTAAAACAGTAGTTCCTCCGGGGTTTCCCGGAGGTTAATCAAAATTCAAAGGCGGACGTTATCGTTGGGATAGGTTTCCTTGATGACGTCGTATACAGTGCTGAAGGTGTGGTTGAGATTTATGGCGATCTTCACGCACCCCATGCCCGCGTCGTACCTCAGCAGGATAGGAATCTTGGCCTCCTTGGGGAGGTAGGACTGCACACTCACATCCACAGACTCATCCTGCCTCCACTTGCGGGACTGGCATCCCGGACACCTGTCGGGGGAGTGGAAGGCGGAGACCCAATCGTATTGGCATCTGTTGCAGTGGTGCTTGAAGCTGTTGTTCCACATCTTGCTCTTGCAACGGGGACATCTATGGGGTAGCCCTACCTTCTTTTTTGGTTTCCAACTGGCGCCGCAGATCAAGCAGGAATACCGCTCGCTGCGTATCTGTTGCGAACTACCTATAGACATTATATTCCCCCTACGCCGGTTTTCTACCACGAAAAACCGTCGATATTTAAACACCACTAGAAATTCAAATATAAATTAACACGAACATATACATTGGATACATTTCTCTTCAGATGAGGGGGAGGAAATGCTCTCAAGCCTTGGTTGCAGGCGTTTCGTACATGTATTTTCTGCAGAGGGGGATGATGACTCCGCCCACCAGGTTGCCGAAGGCGACGATGATGATGAAGATCAGAGCCTCCATGTTGTAGGCTCCGGCGGAGCAGAAGTAGAACATGTCGGCGATACTGTGCTCGAATCCCGCGAGGATGAAGACGGGGACTGCGAGGATGGCACCGAGGTACTTCTGTTTTTGCTTGTAGTAATCGGCGGCGATGAACATCAGCACACCGCAGAACACACCCTTGCTGAAGATCCTGAAGTAATCGGTCATGGCGAGCTTGGGGTCAACAAGGTTGGGGACCACGTTGTTGGCGAAGGCCTCGGCGGGCATCATGTATCCGCAGATGGCGCATCCGACGAAGTTACCGAGGATGATGATCAGGAGATCGAGGGCGAAAGCGGGTTTGTTGTCGAAAAGGTACCCGACCTTACCGGTGTAGAGGTCGAGACCGAAGGTGAAGACCGTGAAGAGACCGATGCTGAATAAGATGGCTCCGATCCACCTCTCCGCAGGGTTGAAACTCCAAACTCCGAGGTATACGCAGCATCCGATACTGATAGCCATTCCGGCGAGGATGGCCCTGATGAAACATTTGAGATAGTGGTCTCCGGTCATGCTGGAAAATGGATGAACGGAGTGCTATAAGGACGTTGTTGATTTAGGCAGTATTAAAAATGGGAATGGCCCCCTGAGGGGCCGTTTGTAATCAGATTTTCTTGAGCCTGTCGAGCATCTTGACAGCGGTGTCGACGACGTCGCGGCCCTTCTCGATCCTGTCCATGGCCTGGAGCTCGGACATGCCGGGTCCGGTAACGCCGTAGGCAACGGGCTTGTCGTAGTCGAGTGCGAGGTCGGTGATCTTCCTTGCGGCCTGTGCGGCAATGACCTCGTCGTGTTTGGTCTCGCCGGTGATGACGGCACCGAGGGTGATGACCGCGTCGACATCGTCCCTGGAGATGAGCTTCTTGATGGCGAGGGGCATGTCGAACACGCCGGGCACCTTGATGATGTGGTTGATCTCTACTCCGAGGAACTCGGCTTCCGCCTTCGCCCTCTCGAGCATGAGGCTGGTGACCTCATAGTTGAATTCCGCTACTACTGCTCCGAGTCTGTATTTTGCCATTGTTCTTTCCTCCTATGGTTACTGTTTCTCAAAGGTGAACGGGACCCTTGTCCTCGAACCCCTGCCTGAGTCCCTGTCCTGCCCTGGCGGTGAGCCTCTCGGGCCTGAACAGGAGATCGTAAACGTTTACTGCGTGCTCCCTGGTGCGGCGGTCCGCCAGCCAGGCGAGCTCCTTCTCATCCTTGCCCTCGTCCTCGTGGACGAAGACCTCGATGATGTGGGTGTTGGTCATGAGCTGCGCGCGGATGAGTCCGTTGGAGGCCTCGTCTGCGCACATCTTGTCCTTGGGCATCGGTCCGGGCATACCCAGAGCCATGCAGATGTCGCAGTGCTGCTCCTCGATGAGCTTCTTGCATGCGACGGGCAGGTCCTTCATTCCCGGTACCGTGACCCTGATGATCCTGAATCCGGTGCCTGTCTTCTGGAGTTCGTCGATGGCCGCCTTCCCCATGTCGTATCTGGCGAAGGTGGTGTCGGCGATACCGATCAGCTTCATTGTACCCCTCCCATGTCCTTGATCTTCTTGATGATGCGCCTGGTGGCGTTGAGGTCGTCCGCAGTCTCCGTGGCGCGTTCCACCCTGATATGACCCAGACCTTCTTTTTTAAGGCTCTCTTTGAGCTTGTCGACGTCGAAGTGCTGGTCGAATCCGAGGACGATCACGTCGGGTTTTACCTCCCTCACGGTGTCGAACATGTCTCCGTTGTTCTTGCCGACGATGGCGGCATCGACGGGTTTGAGGCTGCCGACAATCTTGGCTCTCATGTAATCGGGAGTGATGGGCTCGTGCTTGTTCTTCCTGACCGTGTCGTCGCAGGCCACTACGACCACCAGCTCGTCTCCGAAGGCGCGTGCCTGCTGGAGGTAGGAGATGTGTCCGGGATGAATGAGGTCGAAGACGCCCGAGGCCATTACTCTGACCATGTCTCACACATCCAGTTCCGGGTGGTCCTTCTTGTATTCGTTCCAGGCCGCGATGACCTCGTCGCCGGTGACGATGGGCATGTCATGGTCCTTGGCGTACTGGTAGCACGACTCCTTGGAACGGGAGTGTCCGTCGTGGCCCATCATCTCGCAGATGGTGGCGGAGGGCTTCACGCCGGCCATGTACATCATGGCTGTGGCGAGCTCGGTGTGGCCGTGCCTGTTGGTAAGGATTTTATCCGAAGTGTTTAGCAGGTGGACGTGTCCGGGTGCCCTGAACTCCCTTCCCATGTCCTCTGCGATCTCGTCAGCGGGCTTGTCCTGGAAGATGACCTCTGCGTACCTCTTGATGGTGAGGGCGCGGTCCCTGTCGGGGATACCGGTGTAGGTGTCCCTGTGGTTGATGGTGACACCGAACGACGATTTGGTGCGGTCGTAGGGTATGTCGCTGGGAGCCATCTTCCTGAGGAGGGGATAGCTCTCGCCTGCGTACCAGAAGATATCCGAGAGGAAGGGCAGTCCGATGTCCATGGCGAGCTTGAAGGGGGTGGTGGTGCAGAGCAGACCTCCGGCGTCCTCTCTCATTTGAGTGATTTTGTCGTAGGTTACGAATTCGGATGCTATCGTCATATCCGATTCCCTCTCACGGTCGTCGAAGTCATAGATAAGGATAATCTGGCCTTTCCTGACCGCTTCCAGTGCCTTTTCGATGCTCATTGGTCTTCCTCAGGACCTCGTTATGTCAGAACTTAAAATAATCTGTGGGGTACTACAAAAAAATAAGTAGATTTGCTGAGACCCCCCGATCTCCTGAAAACCGAGCCTGACAATTAAATATGGGAGATGCTATTTCAAAACAATTTGAAATGAGATTTCGGAATATTAGATATACCTAAATCTCCTTTAGAGGTGTATGCCAGTGACGACCGGAAACCGTGAAGACTATCTTATCGCAATCCTCAGACTCACAGAAGGGGGCTCTGCAGCCAAGACCACCGAGCTTGCGGAGCACATGGGAGTATCTCCCGCCAGTGTGAGCGAGATGCTGAAGATCCTCTCCAAGGACGGTCTCGTCGAGTATGCCAAATACAGGGGCGTGAAGCTCACCGAAAAGGGCTATACCGATGCCAGGCTCACCCGCAAGAGGCACCACATCGTCGAGAAGTTCTTCATCGACGTCCTTGGACTCGAGCCGGATATCGCCCATCAGGAGGCGCACCGCATCGAGCACACCATCTCCGATTCCGCCGCTCAGAGGATCTGCGACATTCTCGGCAATCCTCCCGACTGCGACTGCCAGAGCTGTGTGAATCCCTGCAAGTCCGTATCCGGTTTCGGAATCTCCATCACCTCCCAGCTGTGTGATGCCGAGGTAGGACACAGCGGTACCGTCGCTTACATCAAGTCCGATGAGAGCAGGGTCATGGAGAAGCTCCTGGCTATGGGAATCATCCCCGGTAAGGAGGTAACCGTCACCGGACACGATGACGAGAAGGGAATCGTGACCCTCGGTGTGGCAGGCAGTTCTGTCGCCATCGACATGAAGATGGCATCCTATGTGTTCGTCGACATGATGTCCGA